>Ga0315336_1000943_pt1 | contig 64626 bp, 58 predicted proteins | sample ASW5metaG_FD_204512 | JGI IMG/M metagenome (GOLD analysis project Ga0315336, IMG submission 204512) | Ammonia-oxidizing marine archaeal communities from Monterey Bay, California, United States - ASW #5 | ecosystem: Environmental > Aquatic > Marine > Intertidal zone | place: USA: California... | reverse complement strand
ATAAAAATTTTGCTGGGGGTTTTCGCAAATAGTGCAACACGATCAAGTTGGAAGTTTGGGTCGTGCATACACAATACTTTGCAGTTTGAAACGGACAGGAAAAGTGTCTTTGGCTCAAACTACTGCATGAGTTTGCCCAAAGTAAACTCATCCATGTGTACCGGTGGGGAGGCTGGCGCAGCTACAAAGGTATGCAGCCACGCCAGCATGTTAAAGCGAATTGCCGTTAACGAGGTTGTCGACTTCCTGAAGTGTCTCAACACCCAAGGGGCCGAACTCAAGCGCGCCAACGTTATCTTGAACTTGCGCAACTGTTCTAAAGCCGGGGATAGGGAGTGTGTTTGGGCTCTGTGCCCAAATCCATGCCAAAGCGCCCTGTGCGATCGTGCGCCCACCAGCTGTGATCAATTCACGTATCCCGTCTAGGCGCTGTTGCGCATCTTCTGCGGATTTTACGTTGCCCATCTTGTTCAACCATGGGGCATCGCCAGAGCGAACGTCGTCTTCGCCGAATGCGTGATTGATTTTGTATGCGCCGCCCAACATACCCATAGCAAGAGGTGCACGATTGATTGAGACCATCCCATGTTCCTCAACCAATGCAACTGTTTCGCTTGCTGGTGTGAATAGGTTGAGATCGTGTTGGATTGATCTGTAGTTCGGTCCACCCAGCCAATTCTTGGAGTGCTTAGGGTGATCTGTTGACCAGCCATATGCCCGGATCAGACCTTCTTTGATAAGCTCTTCAAGCGCATCTTGTGTTTCTTGCGCAGCGTCTGAAGCCAGATCGTCAATATGCAATTGATACAGGTCGATTGTTTCGCGGTTTAAGCGTTTCAACGATGCTTGAACGGCTTGGCGGATATAAGAACGGTTCGCGGCTTGTCCGGTGATTTGCTTTGTCGCTTCGTCAAACTGGTTACCAAATTTAGTGGCGATCAGTATGTCGTTTTTGCCTTTAAGGGCTTCGCCAATGATGCGTTCTGAATGACCAGCGCCATAAACATCTGCGGTATCGAAGAATTTAATGCCGGCTTCTAGCGCAGCATCGATCGCTTGTTTGGATTCATTGTCATCGACAACGCCCCACCCAACAGGCACTGCGTCGGCCCAAAATGGTCCGCCGATTGCCCAACAGCCCATGCCCAAGCGAGGAATTGTTTGATTGTCCCAAAGTGTGATATTTGTGCTAGACATTACGCGCTCTCCTGCTTGCTCTTTTCCAACCAATTGTTGTAGTAGGCGATCTTCTCGTTCAGGTGATTTTCATACCGGTCCAACTCGTCACGCTTCTCTTTTAAGCGTTCTCGATGCTTTTCAAGGATGTCGATACGGTCAGGAACCGTTTGATCGCCTGCATTTACGAGGTGAGCGAAATTTTCGGTCTCGGTTAGGGGCATGCCGGTGCCACGAAGGCACGCCAACATACCCAGCCAACCTACATCATTTTCGCCATAATAGCGTCGGCCGTTTTGGTCGCGCTTGGTTGAAAAAATGAGTCCACGTTTTTCGTAGAACCGAATGGTATCTGGTGTAAGTCCGCTGATTTTGCCTGCTTCGCCGATGTTCATAACTGCACCTCTCGTCAAATTCTACATGACTAATAGGGTGCTGGAGTTACTCTAGGTCAATAGCAACAAAGATTTATTTTTGCAGATCAGGTGCAATCAAATGAACATGCGGGAAGGGGATATCCACACCAGCTTTATCTAACGCTTTTTTGCAGAACTCATTCATGTCCATCCGCGTAGCCCAATGATCGGATGTGCGGGTCCACGCTCGTAACTGTAGATCAACTGAACTGGCTCCGAGGTTCATCACATAGACAACTGGTTCAGGAGAGCTCAGCACCCGCTGGTCATCTGTCGCCACTTTTAGCAGCGTTTCGCGCGCCAGGTCGATATCAGCGTCGTAGGCAATGCCAACATTGAAATCGGTACGTCGTGTAAGTTCACGACTGTAGTTCGTGATTGCAGCATCCCAGATTTTTGCGTTCGGTGAAAAAATAAAAAGCCCGTCAGGTGTACGTAATCGCGTTGCAAACAGTCCAACTTGTTTCACTGTGCCACTGATAGAGCCTGTATCCACATAATCACCCACATTAAATGGACGTAGCCAGATAATCATCACGCCCGCAGCAATGTTGGACAAAGTGCCCTGTAATGCCAATGCAATGGCAAGACCAGCAGCACCGATTACAGCAATAATCGAGTTTGTTTGAACGCCCAAAGCACCAAGAGCGATAACTAGGAATGTTAGAAACACCAGATACTGCACCACCTGCATGATCATCGGCGTCACAGTTTCATCAATTGCTTTGGTATGCGGCATAAGCCGGCCAATGAGCTGTGAAATCCATTTAGACATGAACCAACCAACGATCAGCAATAAGCCGACAAAAGCCCATTCAGTGCCTTTTGTTGCAAAGGTCGTGATTGCTTCAGTGATTTGATCTTCGGTCATGTCGGTTTTGAACCTCTAATTGCTTTTGGGTAAATTGATAACATGATTGGACAAGTTCGAAACACCCTTGGCTAACATTTCAAGTGCTGTTCTCAACAACTCTCAGCTTTTCAATTCATAGTGCTCGGCACAAACAGATTTCGCCCAAGGTGTTAGTGCCTGAGCTGCTTGGATATTTGCTTTGTTGAAATACCCGGCGGTATGCAGCAGATTTAGGCAGCCAACAACTTCGTTGTTATTCAAGATGGGAATGTTGATGACTGAGCCGCAACCAAGTTTCTCAAACACTTCGCGATCGTAGAACTGTTCGCCCATCGTGTCGGGAGAATTGGCAACGAATGTCTGTTCTTGCTCGATGACTTTTTCAAACCAGTCGTTTTTCCGAAGCGGTTTGATGCCGCTTAAAGGATAGACATCATGGTTGGTGGAAATAATGCGCTCTGCCAACAACTCTGGAACGCTGATCGACATCAGCGTGAGCAACAAGAAGCCAGGCGATTCTTTCGCGCGGCGGATCAGATTCGCAGAGCTTGAATTTTCGGTTCTATTCGGGTTTTGGGTATTCAAAACTGCCAACTTTTGGTGGTTTATGGGCGCAAACAGCATTTTTGTATCAATTTTGAGCCAATTGTCTTGCGTGCTTATGCATACAATAGCAATTATACAAACTTGCGATAGCTCTTGATGCTCATCCTGCGCTGCTAAGCGGTTGCGTACCGATGATGTTCGTAAAGTATTTGACAGGAAGTGCCAGAATGATCAACGCCCAGACAGATCAGCTAGAAGAAAAAGAGTTGATGGTTCCAGCAGGGAAAAAACAGTCTCCGCTAACGGGTGGCCTGATTCGTGAGCGACGTCGCGGCATGAATATGACGTTGAAAGAGCTCGGTGAGCTATCAAAGCTTTCAGTTGGTTTTCTGTCACAAGTTGAACGTGATCATGCGACGCCTTCTCTTGCTGCGCTGTCGATGATCTCAAAAGGCTTAGACGTTGAGATGGAATTCTTTGTTTCCTCTCCCGCAGTACACAGAGGACGTACGCGTCACGGCGAGCGCGAGAACTTCTCCGTCGATGATTCATCGCTTCGCTATCAGCGCCTTGGCGCAGATTTTGCTGGTAAAGCCCTTTCGTCGTTCATAATTGTTGTGCCGGCTGGATATAAGTCTGAGACAGTGAGCCACGAAGGCGAAGAAATCATCTACATCCTTGAGGGTGAAGTCGTGACTTTTGTTGAAGATGAGAAAGTCGTTCTTCAAGCTGGAGATAGCTTGCACTTCCGTAGCACTCGTTCTCATCGATGGGAAAATGCTGGCGACAAAGAATGTCGCATTCTTTGGACCGGCACTGCGGCCTTGTTCAGAAACGGCGCATCTCAGAAATAGCTAACGATTAAAAATGCTGATTTGGTATTGCGACTTGCAAATTTGGTTATCTATTGGTATTCGATGGGTATTGAATTTGTTGCGTGAGTGCTGGGTCGCTAAATCCCTGTTCTGCGTCTATAAGGAAGCGTCTTGGCCGATACTGTAACCGACACACCAAAGCCTGATCTTGTTTCTCACTTGAAGTCTGCGCTGGAACGTCCCGGCGTGAGATACGAGCTCTTAGCGGAAGCGCTGAGGCAGTCGGTAAATCAGGGCATTTTGGGCCCCGGTGAATTTCTTCTTGCAGAGCGGGAACTTTCGGAGCAACTCGGTCTTAGTCGCGTGACGATTAGACGGGCTTTCAAGCCTTTGCTTGACGAAGGTCAGCTTATCCAGAAACGGGGTTTGGGAACTTATGTTCCAAAGAACCGCCCGCGTTCGCTTGAGAAGTCCCTCAAGTTTCTCAACGGTTTTTCTGAAGATATTCGTAATCGTGGCATGGAGCCGAGCTCGCAACTGGTCTTTAAGGGACTTGTGGCGCCGATCCCTGAGGTGTGCGAGGCGCTGGGCGTTGCAGACCATATGCGCGTTTCTTGTTTCAGACGTATCCGTTATGCGGATGGTAGTATTATGGCCTATGAACTGGCTTATTTCCCACTTGAGGCAATTGACGCTGAAAAAGTGTCAGAGGCAGACAGCCTTTATGCTCACTTGGATTCCCGAGGTTTTCGTCCAGTTAAGGCGCGCCAGTCGATTAAGGCGACCAACTGTGACAAAGAACTCGCAGGCTACCTTGGCGTAGACACGGGTTCAGCGATCTTGGACATGGAACGGACGTCGTTTGATCGCGACGGAAAACCAATTGAATTTACACACTCATTCTACCGAGGTGACCGCTACATCTATTCGACCGATGTCGGAGATGAAAACTAAGAAAAGTGACCCGTCGGCAATGTATCGATCTGGCACAAAAGTTCACAATCATCAATCGGAGCAAACCATTGCGCCTTGTAATTCTCCCGAATTCTGACGATGTTGCAGAATTCGCGTGCGATCTATTCGTACGCCAACTCAAAGACAAACCTAAAAGCATACTGGGCTTAGCCACGGGCTCTTCTCCAACAAGCACATACAAAAAGCTTATTGGACGCCAAGCGGCGGGTGAGGTGAGCTTCGCGGATGCAACCAGCTTCAATTTAGATGAATATGTGGGCCTATCCGGCGACCACACTCAAAGCTATCGCTACTTCATGAACGAGAATCTGTTCGATCACATTGACATCGACAAACAAAACACATTTGTGCCCAATGGTGATGCTGCAAATCCGAATGACGAATGTGACCGCTATGAGGAACTTATTTCCTTGATGGGCGGCATCGATCTTCAATTGCTTGGCATTGGTATCAACGGCCATATTGGTTTTAACGAGCCGCTCTCAAGCCTTTCATCACGTACACGCGTGAAGACGCTGACGAAGTCAACGATTGAAGCCAACTCTCGTTTCTTTGGAGAAGGGGAGCGCCAACCAACAGACTCTATGACCATGGGCATCGGGACCATCCTTGATGCTAAGCAGGTGGTGATGTTGGCAACTGGCTCGCACAAGTCAGAAGCGGTGCGCGGTTGTGTAGAAGGACCTGTCACGGCCTCTTGTCCTGCATCTGCTTTGCAAATGCACGAGCATGCGATCGTAGTCGTGGATGAAGATGCTGCAGCAGACTTATCCATGAAAGACTATGCAATCTGGGCTGAAACGCGCCATCAGGCGCTGGAACAGCTTTAGGTCTGCCCAAGCACGCTGAAATTCTTGACGCCCAATTTCCACAAAGGTACTGGGCGTTTAGCTTTAGTTTACCTCAAATTGTATCTTTTTTGTTTTTGAAGCGCTGGTACGGCAACGTTAATACTGGCCGCTATAATTTGGCTGTGAATTTTAGTATTTAAGTTGCGAGTTTTTCCGAATGGCAGATCTAACTGCAAATATGATGGCAAGCGAAAGCGTTGCGGCGATTTCAGTGAAATCTGTCGAGCCAACCCATTGGGATAAAACCGCGCATCAATTCGACAATATCTGCCAAGAGCAAATGCATGTTTTTGCAGCAGAGCGTTGGCCTCAAATGAATATCGATTGCTTGCACTTTGTGCGCGGCGATGAAGTTGTGGCTGGCTGTTTGATGATGTATCGCAAAGCGCCATTAGGCTTTGGTGGTCTGGCCGTTTGCAAATGGGGACCCGTGATTAAGGATGCGGGGCATGCAGATGCAGAAAGCATTCATGATCAAGTCATAGAATTGCTTGTTCAGAAGTATGCAGTTGAAATGCGGATGATGCTTTCAATTTTGCCGCGTCCAAGGCCAGCGGATGAGAACTTTGCCTCAACCCAACTTGAACAACAAAACTTCAAGGCAGGTTCAGGTCTTCCTTATCCCAACCGCTATTTTGTAAATGTAGATATTGAAGATGATCAAATGCGCGCGAGCTTTGGTCAAAAATGGCGCTCACATCTGAAGAAGAGTGAGAAAGAGGGCCTGACATTCGAACATTGCGACGCATCAAAAATGTCGGTTTTCTTTGAACTATACCGAGCAATGATTGAGCGTAAGCAGTTTCCAGATTATTCCGCATATGACTCGCTGCACCACTTGATGGATAACATCGATGAGAGTGCGCGTCCTGAGCTATTCCTTGTCTACAAAGATGGAGTACCTGTTGCAGGCGGTGTGATTTTCACGGCCGGCGATACAGCTGTTTATCTATACGGTGCAACAAACGACCAAGCCTTGCCACTACGTGCTGGCTATTTCATGCATTGGGAAATCATGCGCTGGCTTAAGCAACAAGACCGGATCAAATGGTATGATTTGGGGGGGACAGATGGTTTCCTTGGTCTTCACCAGTTTAAAAACGGCATGGTGGGCAAAGCTGGTGTAGTTTCAACTGTACCTAAGGTGATGAATTACGCGCATTGGCTGCTGCCAAACTTGTTGGGCAATGGGCTGTTCCTGGTCCGGGACGTTAAAGCGCAAGTCATGCGTTGGATTAAGTCTCGTAAGACGACAGGTCCGAACGACTAATCTTCCATCTCATTTATCGCCATAACTGCCGATATTGTTGAGACGATATAGGGAACAAGAAATGTCACTGCAATCTTGGTGACGTCCGTTCCAGTCAAGTTCCAATACATCAGTTTGTCGTAGTAGTTGATCACTGCGATCACTATTCCAACAATCAGTGCGATTATGGTGGCGCGTTTTACCACAGCTGCTCGACATGCCTTCTGGATGAAGTCGATCATGTGACTGTGTCCACACGACCTTTCCCAAACCAGCTTGCTATTTTGAGTTTGATACGACCAAATCTGCCGATCACCACAAATGGTTTGTAACCGGGAATGGTCTTTTCGAGGTCGATTTCGAAGATTTTGTAGTCTTCACCAAAGATGTGTTTTTTCAAGTCTGCGACTTCAGTCCAGCCAAAGCGCTTCAAGATAATGAGTGCAGTGCGGTTATCGGTTCGGGTGAAAGTAGACAACTTATGCCAGTTTCCGTTGGTGAAGTAGTTCACAAAGTAAGTGTTGCCAACGATGGCGAGTTTGGACCTGCGAAATTCTGGCAGAATGTATGACCAATACAAAAAGACCACGCCATTATCGGGCCCCGATATCATAAAGCCGGCACGTTCACCGTTCTTACGCAGCACGAGGAGGTGATGCGGGTCATATTCCAAAAGGGCGCGCAACAAGTTGGCATTAACGCGTTGCTTTTCAAACGCTTTGAATTCGTCATTGTAGAACTCAAGCTCATCGATGGCTTTGTGAACATTTTCTAGCAACCAAATTAGGTCATCAGACGTTGCAGGACCCGCGGTGTCGGTGGAAACTTCGATATCTGTTGCACTACTCATGCGGCGGCCTCTTGGTTTTCTTTGGTGTTCGTACATTACCCGCGGCATCTTTAAGTTTAGTTTCTAAGCGAAAAGTGTCGCAAACCTGCGTCGATTGCTCGCATTAAGGTTGAAAAACTCAAGGAAGATATTGACCAGACTGGCTCAAACCTTTAGCCATTTGGGACGGTGTTGTGGGGACAACGCGTGGCACGAAAACGGTGTCACCAACCGTAAGTCGGGCAGAGATGCCAAATGAGTAGACTTTAAAACGAGGAGGAGTGGCTCGATGAGTAATGACGTTTATCAACCACCAAAAGATGTTGTCGCCAAAGCCCATATTAACGCTGAGAAATATCAGGAAATGTACGATCGTTCAGTGAACGATCCGGAAGGTTTCTGGGGCGATGCGGCAAGCCGCATTGACTGGTTCACGGCGCCAACAAAAATCAAAAACACGACGTTTGAATATCCTGACGTATCAGTAAAATGGTTCGAAGACGGTGAATTGAACGTTTCTGTGAACTGTATCGACCGTCATTTGCCAGAACGTGCTGATCAAACAGCATTGATCTGGGAAGGTGATGAGCCTGGTACAGATATGCACATTACATATGCGCAGCTTCACCGTCGGGTAAGCCGCTTTGCCAATGTGCTCAAGAAACTCGGCGTCAACAAAGGCGATCGCGTTACCATTTATCTTCCGATGATCCCGGAAGCCGCATATGCAATGTTAGCCTGTACGCGTATTGGTGCCGTACACTCAATCGTATTTGCAGGTTTCTCGCCAGAGGCGCTTGCTGGTCGTATTACAGATTGTAAATCATCGGTGGTAATCACTGCTGACGAAGGACGTCGCGGTGGCAAAACTGTTCCATTGAAAGCTAACGTTGACGAAGCCGCAAAGCATGCGCTCGGCATTGAGAAAATTCTCGTCGTTGAAAACACTGGCAATGACATTGCCATGAAGGGTGGACGTGACGTTTGGTGGCACGAAGCTGCAACTGACGTTGATGAATTCTGTAAACCTGAGCGCATGAACGCGGAAGATCCGCTTTTTATTCTTTATACATCGGGGTCTACAGGCACTCCAAAGGGCGTGCTGCATACAACGGGCGGTTATCTTGTTTATGCGTCCATGACTCATGAGTACACATTCGACTATCATGACGGCGACATTTTCTGGTGTACTGCTGACGTGGGTTGGGTAACTGGCCACAGCTACATTATTTACGGACCGCTTGCGAACGGCGCGACATCATTGATGTTTGAAGGCGTTCCAACATACCCAGATGCTTCACGCTTCTGGCAAGTTTGTGAAAAGCACAAAGTCAACCAGTTCTACACAGCTCCTACAGCCATTCGCGCACTTATGGGCGCTGGTAATGAGTATGTTGAAAAGTGTGACCTAAGCTCGCTTAAGTTGCTGGGTTCAGTTGGTGAGCCGATTAATCCTGAAGCTTGGAATTGGTACAACGAAGTTGTTGGCAAGGGTAAATGCCCGATTGTTGATACGTGGTGGCAAACTGAAACCGGCGGACACATGATCACGTCGCTCCCCGGTGCTATTGCTGCGAAACCGGGTTCTGCCACAAAGCCATTCTTTGGTGTACAGCCTGTGATTCTTGATCCACAGACCGGAAAAGAAGTTGATAGCCTTGTGGCCAACGGTGTTCTTTGTATTAAGGACAGCTGGCCGGGCCAAATGCGCTCAATCTATGGCGATCACTCGCGTTTTGTATCCGCCTATTTTGCAGACTACAAAGGCTACTACTTCTCTGGTGACGGCTGTCGTCGGGACGAAGATGGCTACTATTGGATTACGGGTCGTGTAGACGACGTGATCAACGTCTCTGGTCACAGAATGGGAACAGCCGAAGTCGAAAGTGCGCTTGTTGCACACTCTAAGGTTTCAGAGGCAGCTGTAGTTGGTTACCCGCATAACATCAAAGGACAGGGCATTTATTGCTATGTGACATTGATGGCTGGAGAAACTGAAACTGATGAGTTGAAGAAAGAGCTTCGCTCATGGGTTCGAACCGAAATCGGTCCAATCGCAACGCCTGATTTGATCCAATGGGCACCGGGATTGCCAAAGACACGCTCAGGCAAAATCATGCGTCGTATTTTGCGCAAAGTTGCTGAAAATGATTTTGGAACATTGGGTGATACGTCCACTTTGGCCGACCCTAGTGTGGTCGACGATTTGATCGAAAACCGCGAAAATCGGTAGTTAAACTTAGATCTTTAAAAGCATATTAAGCATCGCAACCCCGGTTGCGGTGCTTTTTAATTCCAATTTAACCCAAGCGACAAGATCTAGCTTGCGATTAACTACTGCTTTCATCGCGTGAGGCATCTTCTGCTCAAGGACCCAGAAAGGGTTCATTTTGCAGGGGCAATGCAATGTTTAGAAGAATCGCTGTTTCAATTATCGCATTCACGTTGATGGTGAATGTAGCTTTCGCTGGAGAATGGTCTGTCGCAAAACTGCGCGGTATCGTTTTCGTTCATAAAGGCGGAGAATGGGTCGAGCTTAAGCGCGGCGACATTGTAACGGATAAGAATTCAGTACGAACGGCGAAATTTGCTCGTGTTCAACTCAAGCGCGGTAAGGAGTCCATCGACATCCATGCCGATACTTGGATTAAGTTGTCAGATCCCAATAGCGGCAAGCGCACCAAAGTGTTTCAAAAGTTTGGTGGCGTGACAATTGATGTTGAGAAAAAGAATGTCCAGCACTTTGAAGTGCGCACGCCGTTGCTCGCAGCGGTTGTCAAAGGAACAAAGTTTACCGTCGAATCTCGAAATGGCGTTGCATCGATTGATGTGAACCGTGGACGTGTTGAAGCGCGTGACGATAAAGCGGGTATGAAGGTCGATGTTAAGCCTTCGCAAAAAGTTGAGCTAAACGAAAAAACAAAACCAGTTTTGGTGGTTGAGGGACGTGGCAAGAAAGAGCCAATCGTTTCGACGTCAAATAACAAGGTTTTGTCGGTAAAACAGATCGTTCGAAAGGCCGCGAAAGCGCGACCAGCGGCACCAGTTAAGTTAGCAAAAATTCAGCAAATCGCATCACAACAAGGCACAACGTTAAGTGTTGATGACATTGAATTTGCATCAAAAACAGAACTGAAAGCCGCAACTAAGAGTGCTCAAAATGAGTTGAAATCTGCGCGAAAATCTGGTGATGCAGAAGCGATTGAGGCCGCAAAGGAAGCTGTCGCGACAGCCAAAGTGGAGCAAAAGGTTGCCGCTAAAGCTGTTCAGGCTGCGAAGAAAGCTTCAAAAGCAGAAGCCAAATCTATAGCGCAAGCCGTCAAGGCCATCGTTGACGCAACCAAGGATGCCGCGAAAGAAGCAAGTTCAATTGCGAAAACTGCTAACGCGGACAAAAAACAGGCTGAAAAAGCACTAAAGGCTGCCAAAAAATCAGGTAATCCCGAAACGATCGCTGCCGCTCAATCAGCTGTTTCGGTTGCGAAAGTTGCTGCTGCCGATGCAAAAGTGGAGGCCAGCGAAGCACGCATAAAAGTCGCGGAAGTAAAGACAGGGGCCAAGAAAGCCAAAAAAGAACTCGCGGCTGAGAAAAAGCCGAAGAAAGAAAAGAAGGCCAAAAAGCCTAAGAAGGAAAAGAAGGCTAAAAATCCTAAGAAGGACGATGACGACGACGATGACGATGACGATGACGATGACGATGACGATGACGATGACGATGACGATGACGATGACGATTAAGTCTCTCTAGTCTAGACAGTTAAATCAAACGCCGCATCCTTTGGACGCGGCGTTTTTGTTTGAGTTTCAATTATTTAACCATTCCGCTTAAAGCATCCTTTGAATGTTTCTGCGAACATGAAACTACAGTTACAATTCTAGAATAGAATGAGAACAGAACATGTTGCGCTTCATATCCACCTTAATCGTTTCGCTTTTGATGTTTGGCACTAACGCAATTGCTGCAGACTGGGTTGCCAAAAACCTGAAAGGCGGCGTGTTTGTGTTCACTGACAATGCATGGGTACAGATTGAGCGAGGACATGTTGTGTCTGACGCTAGTGCAATTCAAACTGCCAAGGGTGCCCGTGTAACATTTGTGCGTGGCAAAGAGAGTATTTCTATTCGCGCTGATACGCGGATCCGGATTAGCGACAAAGACGGCGCTAAGCGAACAGTTGTTTCTCAGGACTTCGGTGAAATCACAGTTGATGTTGAGAAGAAAAATGTTGAGCACTTTGAAGTGCGTTCGCCCATTCTTGCTGCTGTGGTGAAGGGTACGAAGTTTACAGTTAGTTCGCGTGGCAAGGTTGCGTCGATCGATGTTGATCGTGGTCGAGTTGAAGCGCGTGATAACAAAGCTGGCATGAAGGTCGATGTTAAGCCTGGGCAAGATGTTTCAGTAAACGTCGCCAAAAATCCAGTTTTGGTTGTTCAAGGCCGTGGCTCAAAAGAACCTATTAGGTCCACTAGTTCAGGGGCTGCACTTACCGTTAAACAGATCATCCGAAAAGTAGAACAAGCGCGCCCAGCTTCACCCGTCAATCTGGCCCTAGTCAAACAAATCGCAGAGCAACAAGGTGTGGTGTTGACTAAGGCTGATCAGGAATATGCGGCTGCGAAAGAACTAAAGGCTGCGAAAGCTTCCGGCGACGCGGAACTAATTGCAACTGCGGAGCAGTCTACGAACAGCGCATCTCAGCAGTCTAGCAATGGTAACAATGGTGCAAGTTCGGTTGCAGAAGTGAAAGCAGCCGAAAAAACCTTGAAAGCGGCAATTAAATCAGGAGATGCATCTGCCATCGCAGCAGCTGAAAACGCAGTTGAAGAGGTTCAGTCGAGCGAAACGTCAAGCTCTGGCAACAATGCTGGCGGCAACTCTGCCTCCAATGCCAACGAAAACAGCAATGCGGGCGGCAATTCGGAAGAGGCAAGTTCTAACAACAATGCGGGAGGCAATTCCTCAGAAAACGCCAGTGAAAACAGCAATGCTGGTGGCAACTCGGAAGAGGCAAGTTCTAGTAACAATGCAGGTGGCAACTCCGCTGAGAATGCGAATGAGAACAGCAACGCAGGTGGCAATTCTGAAGAGGCGAGTTCTAGCAATAATGCCGGTGGCAACGGAAACGGGAACGGGAACGGAAACGGCAAAAACAAATAGTAGTTGCAAAAATTGTATCCAATTAAGGGGCTCGTAACGCAATTCAGGCATTATGAGCCCCTAATTGTGAGTTTGTTGAGTAGACGCGTCAAAAATGCGGGCATCGCTAAGAAATTTTGCAGCCATTTTCTTACTCGGCATTGCTGCGTTCTTAGCCAGCCAAAATGGTGTCTTTATGGGCATCGACAACACTTTCAAAGAATGGCGGTTTGCCAACCATAATGTTCCAGCGACTGGCGAAGTTGTGTTCGTCGATATTGACGCTCGAAGCTTGCAGGACGTTGGCCATTGGCCTTGGCCGCGGTGGGTGTACGCAGGTGTTTTGGATAAGCTCACCGAGTACAACGCTTATGATGTTGCATTCGACGTTGATTTCTCTAGTCGATCTATCGAAGAAAACGACAGGGAATTTGCCGATGCCCTAGAGCGTGCAGGTGGCTTTACCTATCTAGCTGCTCTACAGCAATTGAGTTTAACTGCTAACGGTAAAGCAGAGCTAATTACCAACAGGCCTCTGGATATTTTTAGAGAACACTCTGAACTTGCATTGGTCAACGTTGAAACACAGGCAGACGGTTTGGTCTGGCAGTTTTCAAAATATGGCCGTTTTGACGAGGAAGTGGTTCCGTCACTCCCTACAATTTTTGCGCCCAAAATTGAGACCAAACGGCAGAACAACTATTTTATCGACTATTCGATTGATCTGTTCTCGATCGATAGGGTGTCTGTCATTGACTTGCTAAACGGTGATGTCGAAGCCTCGCGGATTGACGGCAAAAAAGTGATTGTTGGCGCATCAGCGCTTGAGTTGGGTGATCTGTTGGAAGTTCCGTCCTACGGACGTATTCCGGGTCCGCTTGTTCAAGTGTTGGCGACCGAGACACGTTTGCAAAATCGGGAACTGTTTTCACTTCCTCCGCTTGTTCCTTGGTTTGTCTTTATTGCAACTGCATTTCTTGTTTCCCGGTGGAAACGTGTTTCAGTCACCTACATGGCTATCGGATTTGTTTCTTTGGCTGTCGGCTTAGAGTTCATCGCGTTTCTTCTTCAGTCCAAACTTGGTCTCTACTCCGAGACATTCTGGTTCCATGTCGCGCTTCTGTTGACTTATGCGCTAAAGATTTTTGATGCCATGGATATCCAGCGTCTTTTGGTTCACCGCGTTGCTGGTGAGAATATCCGCATGCAGACCATTCTTGATCGTATCATTACAGACAACTTTGATGGTGTTGTGATCATCGATAGTGAACACAACATTTTGGCGGCAAGTGAGCCAGCGGAAGAGATGTTTGGTAACCGCAACCTCGTTGGAACGTCCAGCGCTGCTTTGCCGGATTTCTTTTGTCAGCAGATCAATGGTGCGTTCGAATTGGCGGCGCAGGGCATCGAACAACCCAAGGAAGCCGAAGTTCACGTACTACGTCATGACGACGAGGGTAATCCGGAACTGGTCATCGAGTATTCTATGACCGTATCAAGTGTTAAGCGGTATAAGGAAAACGCCGGCAAAGAAGTTGACGAATTCGTCGCTTGTTTTACTTTCCGCGAAATCACGCACCGCTTCATGCACGAAAGACGGATGGACTATCTCGCCAACCATGATTTGCTAACTGGTGCTTACACACGGACACGTTTGGTGGAAGAGGTCAGTTCGTTCATTGGCGATGAAGGGGCAAGCCGTCAGCCGATGATGTTGATACTCTTAGACCTCGACCGATTTAAAAACATCAACGAAACTTTGGGGCATTCTGCAGGCGACATGTTGCTAAAGGCTGTGGCTGGTCGGCTTGGTGAGTTTGGTTTGTACAGTGTTGCGCGCTTAGGTGCGGACCGGTTCGCTGCCGCAAAACCCGGTGTGATGACATGGGAAGATGCGCAAGCATTTGCAGCCCGGTTGGAAGACCATATTACCGCGCCATATGAATTGGATGGGCACCGCGCTCTTATCGGTGTCAGTGTGGGGATGACCGACACGGACAACTCAGGATATTCTCCAGATGCCTTGATCTCACATGCAGACATGGCACTTTCTGAAGCCAAAGATATCCCAGGGAACAGCCATTTTCTGTTCAGGCCTGAGCTGAACAACCGCATATTAGAACGCCAGCGTATTGAGATGTCACTGTTGGACGCCGTGGAGCGCGATGAGTTTCATTTGGCTTACCAACCACAGGTTTGTTTAACTTCGGGTGAGCTGTTGGGCGCGGAAGCGCTGGTGAGATGGAAAAGTCCAGAACTTGGTGCCGTTCGACCGGATCGATTTATCTCGGTGGCAGAAGATAGTGGTATGATCATTGAGATTGGTCGCTGGGTTCTAATACAGGCTTGTAAAGACGCCATGAAATGGCCAAAGTCCGGCAAACTCGCCGTAAATGTTTCCGCTGTTCAATTTGCTTACGGTGACATTGTCCAAACGATTAAAGATGCGCTTGAAATTTCACAGTTGCCAGTTGAGCGACTTGATATTGAAATCACAGAAAGCGTGTTCGTAACCAAGCAAGACAAGTTCATTCAAACATTGAATGAAATTGTTGAAATGGGCGTTGGCGTCGCATTGGATGATTTTGGCACCGGCTATTCATCGCTGAGCTATCTTAGTCGATTGCCGGTCGACAAAGTCAAAATCGATCAGTCATTTGTGCGCAACCTTCCTGAAGACGAACAATCAATGGCTATTGTGCAATCAGTTCTTTCGCTTTCCTCAGCGATGGACAAACGCGTGGTTGCTGAAGGTGTTGAAACACGTGATCAAGCGTGGGTCTTGCGTCTGGCAGGTTGTGGAATTGGCCAAGGCTATTTGTTTGGAAGACCGCAAAGCCATGAAGACTTTTGTTTGTTGCTTGATCGCGACGAATACATGGATTTCTCAGTCAAAAAGGCGGGGTAGTTCGCCCTCTCTTCGCCTTGATTATTCAACATACTAAACTGAACCAACAACATTCTTGGATTCCTATGCGCCTACTTTTTTCCGTATTGATACTCATGTTTTCACTGTTAAATGTGTCTGGTGCCGCTGCACAAACACTGCGGCAGATGGCCGGCCAAATGATCGTGATTGGCTTTCCGCATAGTTCGACAAATGCCAAGGGCCACTCGAAGCTAGTGGGCTTGGTAAAAAACGGCGACATCGGCGGTGTAATGTACTTGAAATTCAACGTTTCTAAACTGTCGACTGTAACAAAGATGAACCAGTCATTCTTGTCAGCTGGTGCAGCGTATCCCCCAATCATTGCGATTGATCAGGAGGGCGGTGTTGTTGAACGGTTGACCAAGTCAGTTGGCTTTAAAGAAATCCCACGTGCTAGTGAAGTCGCCAGCTCCTATTCAGTTGCCAAGGCAAAGGCGCTCTACGCCGACCTAGGTCTGCGTATGTCGAAACTGGGTTTCAATACAAATTTTGGACCTGTAGTAGACGTGAATACCAACAGTAATAATCCCATCATCGCAAAGTATGGTCGCGCCTTTTCCAAGGATGCAGAGAAAGTCACCCAATATGCCGAAGCTTTCATTGATGGGCACCATCAATCAAACATGCTGACGGCGCTGAAGCACTTTCCCGGGCATGGTTCAAGCGCTGCAGATTCGCATTTGGGCTTTGTCGATATATCCGATACTTGGCAGCAGCTTGAATATACACCTTATGTGTCATTGATTGGTGGCTCAAAGGCCGACATGGTGATGGCGGGGCACCTATATCACAGCGGTTTCATTAAGGCTGGTGGCAAGCAAGTGCCTGCTAGTCTATCCACTGTCGCGCTGACCGATGTGCTGCGGAAGGGCATGGGCTTTCAAGGTGTAGTCATTTCCGATGACATGGAAATGGGTGCAATAACAAAGCACTACGGCTTTGAAGAAGCGATTATTCGCGCTGTTAAAGCAGGAAATGATATTTTGCTGTTTTCAAATACAGTAAAACCCTCACTTGATTTGCCATCAAAAATTCTAAATGTAATGGAAGCTGAAGCTGCGCGTGATCCAGCTTTCGCTAGAAGAATAGAAGAGAGCTTCTCACGTATTGTGAAGATGAAATCTAGACTTTGAATGTGAGTTATTGGAACTTAGTATTGAAAATGGGTCTAAAAGCAGCAATTCTTTGATCCATTACGGAAAATGACTATATTGTCATGAAAATGAATCCTTTCTTGGGCCAAATCCAGTTGGACGAGAATGAAGTGAGTTGTGAATGAGCGAAAACTGTCAGCGTAAACAAATCAATGCGATGTTTATTTCCGATCTGCATTTGGGAATGAAAACAATTCGCGTTGAACAGTTGATCGATTTTCTCAACTGCTACGACGCTAAAACGATATACCTCGTTGGCGATATCGTAGATGGTTGGCGGCTTCAAAAGGCTTGGCGCTGGCCTGTCGTTTATAATGACTTCTTCAAGAAGTTGCTTGAAATGGCAAGCAACGGCACGCGTATTGTTTTGTTGCCGGGCAATCACGATGAATTCTTGCGACGCTACGAGGGTGTTCATTTTGGCGGCATCGAAGTTGTCGATCGCATTGTCCACGAAGGTGCGGACGGCAAGTCTTATCTCGTCATCCATGGTGATCAATTTGATGTGGTTGTGCTGCATGCAAAATGGCTCGCACACGTAGGAGACTGGGCCTATAACGCAGCGCTTCGTTTGAACATTGGCGTAAATTTTGTTCGTCGAACCTTCGGTTTTGGATATTGGTCTCTGTCTGCTTGGGCGAAAAACAAAGTTAAAAACGCTGTTAGCTTTATCGGGCAGTATGAAACAGCTCTCGCGCATGAAGCAAAAGAATGTGGCGTCGACGGTGTGATCTGCGGTCATATTCACCATGCCGACATGCATGACCTTTATGGCACTCGCTACATCAATACTGGTGATTGGGTTGAGAGTTGCACGGCCATCGTTGAGCATGCAGAAGGTGAGTTTGAGTTGGTCCGTTGGACTGAGATGGGTGAACCTAAGCGCAAGTCCCGATCTAAGAAAACTGAACAAGCTGCCTAAATCATTGTAATCATGAAGTTATTGGTACTTGTGGCAGTCCTCAAGTGCGACGAAAGTATTAATTCGCTTGCCGTCATTGGAAAATCGGGGCAACGATAAGTCTCTACTTATCGATTCACCCATAAGGTTTTAGCCCATGGCAGCTGGTCTTACATCTCGCATGACCTCTAAAGAGGCACGTGCATCTTACTTCTATGCAGCACTTTACATTGCACCCGGATTAGCAATTCCGTTTCTGCCATTGTGGTTGAAAAGCAAGGGGTTCAGCGACTCCGATATTGGCCTGCTCAACGCAATTCCCATTTGGACAATGGTTCTGATTAACATCTTTGTTGGTCGTCTTGCTGACCGTGCTTCTGATTGGCGACAAGTGATTTTGCTCCTGGCCGTTATTGCGGGCATCGCGCCATTGTTCTTGTTTGGTCCAACTCAGATTTGGCTAATCATGACAATCTGGGTGTTTTGCGTATTACCGGTAATGATGCTCACCCCAATTTTGGACGCTGCAACTGTGCGTATGGCTCGTCGCAGTGGTGCTGACTTCGCCCGCATTCGCGTATGGGGCACAACTGGGTATGTTATCGCTAATCTACTCGGTGGTTGGTATTTTGGATGGGCTGGCATTGCTATGTTCTTGCCGATCTTTGTGTTTCTCAGTGTTGTACGTGGCGTTGTCGCATTCCAGCTGCCGCCATTCCGCGCGAAGGCTCCCGAAGATGCTTTAATCGAAGATGACAAAGTGGAAGAGTTGCCGCCACATCCATTGGTTGCACAAGAATTCAAACACATGTTCCGTCCGTGGTTCCTGTTGGCCATTGTCGGATCGGCGTTTGTTGTTGCATCTCACGGGCCGATTTATTCGTTTGGTTCACTGCTCTGGGACAGCCAAGGCATTGGCAGCGAGTTTATTGGTCCATTGTGGGCAATTGGTTCTGCAGCAGAAATTCTGTTGTTCCTGGCATTTGCAACCATCGCAAAGCGGTTTTCGGCTCGTCATCTAATTGTGTTTGCCGCAGTAATGACCAGTATCCGCTGGTTCGGTATGACCTTTGAAATTCCGACGTGGGGTTATTTTGTGTTGCAGTCTTTGCATGCATTCTCTTTTGGCGTGACCTATTTGGGGACGTTGAACTTTGTCGCCAACTGGACGGCTGAGAAATTTGCTGCTGAGGCGCAGAGCACAGTACAAGTTATGGCACAGGGACTGTTAGCGACCCTCGTATTTGGATTTGGCTTTTTATACGCTGAGTTTGGGGCTGCCGCATTTGGCCTGTCTGCATCCATCGCAGCTTTAGGCGGCGTGCTTGTCATTGGTTCACTGATTATGATGAACCCAAGGGCTGAGGCCTAAAACGAAAGGCCCGCAACATGGAGATGCGGGCCTTTCAATTCAAACTATGTGGTTTGAAATTTAGCCCAAACGACCATATGCGTGAGCAAGCATTGTATAGACCTTGCCACGATCTGAAGTTAGTTGCGCCTGTGTGTCACCCACTGGGTTTGCACCGCGAGCAGCGTCACGCAGAAGTTGTTCAAACTCTGACATATACTCTTGAGCAGTGGCTGCGAAAGTCTCGTCACGCTTCAGTTTCTTGCGTACGTCATCATATGTGCCTTGGCCGGCCAATGTATAAAGACGGCGTGAGAATACTCCTGTTTCGCCGTTTTGGTAGCGAAGCCAAGCTTCTTCCAAAGCCGACTGTTCAACAGCACCGATGATTTCAGCTGTGAGGCTTGCGAGGCTGCTGGCCTTGCGTTGGTTGCCAGCAGTCTCTTGGTTTGCAGATGCGTTGCGGAGCAAGCTGCGAACCCAATTGTCGCCATCTTCAGTATTTGCTGTTTCACGAGGCGCAGCAGGCGATGGTGCTGGCGCTTGTGGCGCCTGAGCCAATGGTTGTGCTGCAGGAGCCGCGCGTTGTGGATTGTACTGAGGTGCTGGGCGAGGCGCTTCATTGTGGCGTTGCTCTTGCTCGATCTGACGTTCCAGCAGTGCAGCGATTTGTTCAGATGAAATGTCATCCTCACGGCTAGCTGCGTGTGGTGTCTGTAGGTCTGGTATCAAGTTTGCGGCAGGTGCAGCACGCTGTGTTGTAGGACGCGCTGGTGCAGGCTGTGTGCGGATCGGTTCTTGTCTCACAGGTTCTTGGCGAACTTGTTCGCGACGCGGTGCGCTAACAGGTGCTGTGAAACTATGTGAACTAGATTGCGCGTTAACGATATTGTTCAGCTCTGACAAAGCTTCGATCTGCTCTGCAACTACGCGGCGCATGGCTGCAGCACTTGCTTTTGTTTCATCAGGAAGCTCAAGCATGCCGCGCTGTAACTCGTCTCGAGTAGCGTGGAGCTCTTGGTTCATTTGACCAGCAGTGTCGCGCATTGCGTTGGCAGTCTCGTTGAACTGGGCCGTTGCCTGACGCATTGCCTCGTGCATTTCGTCTACAAGTGCTTGTTGTGTTTGTTGAACAGCTGTTTGTGCGCGTTGGCCTTCGATGCCGGCTGTTTCTGTCAATGTGCGTAGATTGTTTGAAACAGTGTTGGTTGCGCCACGAACTGTCTCGTCCAAACGTTCTTGAGTAACCGCGATACGTTCTTCTGCTTCGCCCACTGAAGTCGCCAATGTCTGGGCAAAAGTACGCAATCGAATGTCGATCTCTTCTGCGCGGTTTGCAAAGCCGTGAGCCAATGCCTCGAGCGCCGTGCGACCACCTTCGATTGTATCGATAGAAACCATGCTCGCACTTGTGAGTTCGTTTGCAGCGTCTGTGAAGCCGTGTGCTTGGCCCTCCAATGTTGACTTAACGTCGCCAACTTCTGCCAACAATCCGCTGATTGTAGATTGAAGTGCGTCAACATGCTCGCCCATCAAGCGGCCAGCATCGTCAGTTCCTGTAAGTGCATCACGCACAGCGTCTGAGTATTGTGCAGTGTGTTTGCCGATGCTGTTTTCCAAAGCAGAAAGATTGCCGCCGGACGTTTCCAAAACCTGCTGTAGCAGAGTGTTTGACTCGTTGAGCTTTGAAAGCGAGCGATTGACGTCGCTTTCGATTTTGGTTGTTGAGCGCGCCATGATTTCTTCTGCGCTAAGGGCTGAATTCTCGAGTGCAGCAGAAAGAATGTTCTGGTGGTTGCCAATCCGCGTTTCAAGCTCTTCAGCTTTCTTGTCGATGAGTTTTGTGAGTGTTTCAGACTGAACAGCGACTACACGGTTCATCGCACTGGCTTTGTCTGCCAACTCTTGCGCAGTCGCAATGCCGCGTACTTCAACAAGATCTTCAAGCTTGGTGCTGACCATTTGCAGCTCTGACATCGCTGAGCGAACGATCTGATCCATGCGTGTTGCAGTGACTTCAACATCGCCTGAGATGTCTGATGTCATGTTGACAATTTTTTGCTCAAGTGTCGCAGCGATGCGGCTCGCGCCTTCATCAATGTTAGACATTGTTTTATCAAGTGCGCCGGACACTGATGAATTGATCTCGTTCAAGCGTTCAGCAGTTGCGTTGGCGCGTTCTGAGATCATGTCGGGAAGTGTTCCGACTTTCTCATCGATTGTACGGCCAAGTGCGTCGCTAGATGCTGAAATACCTTCTTGCGATGATGCAACACGTTGAGCCAGACGTTGATCAAACTCATCGAACGACTTGCCAAACTGTGTGGTTGAAGCTGCCAAACCTTCTTTTGTTGCTGCAACACGTTGCGCAACTGTTTGATCAAAGTTCTCAATAGTTTGTGTGAGCGTTGATGTGCTTGATGTAAGGGCGTCTTGGGTAAGGCCAACCCGCTGAGCAACAGTTTGATCAAAGTGGTCGGTTGCAGCGTCGAATACACCAGTTGATTTGTCGACCGCGTTTTCAACGCGATTAGCAAGTCGCTCAGTGCTTTGCTCAATGCTGTCCATTGCTGTTGTCACTTTGCCAGCAACACCGTACTCAGCATCTGAAAGACGGGCGATCGCGCCATCGATCTCTTTACCAAGGTTTTCATTCACCTCAGCGACCTTGCTTTCGATCATTGTCGAAACTTGGCCTGTGCGGCTTTCCATAGTTTCGTTCACTTCGCGCAGGCTTGCATCGATGTTTTCGCGGAAGGTTGCGCCTGATTGGTCAAATGCTGTTGAAAGCTCTTGAGTACGCTGCTGCATCATAGCGCCGAGCTGGGATGCATTCGACTGCAGGCGCTCGCTGATGTTGTTGGTCTGTGAGTTTAGCGTGTCTTCTAGTGCTTTCGCATTGGCTGTTAGTGTGCGGCTGTTGTTGTCGATGGTGTCGATCAACTTGTTGCCTTTGTCGCCAACGATCTCGTCCATTGATTTCAGTCGGCTGTCCAAAATGACTGCAACTTCGTCAACACGTGAAGTGAGTTGAGAAACTGTTTCATCGCCAGCGGACATCAATAGATTGCGTGCTTCGTCCGTGCGTTCTTCGAGCACACCACCAATTTGGAGTAAGGCAGATTGAACACTACTTTCCAGATTGTTTGATTGGATCGAGAGGGTTTCGTCGAAGCGCTGGCTGAATGTGCTCAATTGCGCTTGTGCGTTTTCTGCATTGCCCAAAATACCGTCAGACAGTTTGCCGCTCATGGTTTCGAGCTGCTCGCTAATCTCTTCGCCACGAAGGCTCATACCGACGAGTACAGACTCACCAGTTGCTCGAAGCACTGAACTAAGTTTCGCAGATTCTGTGTCGACTGAAGCTGCGATCGTGCTGGCGCCATCTTCGAATGTGCTCGTTAGAGCCAGTATCCGATTGTCGACCTGGCCAGTGAAAGCTTCTGAACCATTGTTCAACGCTGAAGTCAAAAGATCAGCTTTTTCGTCGAACGATGCTGTAAAGCTCGACGTTTTCTGTGCGATGAGTTCAGCAACACTTTCGGAACGCTCTGAAACCAGTTGGTTAAAATGATCAGTCCGGCTTTCAAGTGCTGTTTCAAGCTCGGTCGTACGCGTTGAAATGGCGTTATCGAAGTGTTGTGTGCGGCTGTCCAATGATTGGTTCAGTGCATCGGTGCGACCTTGCAACGATTGATCAAGTTCGCCGGTGCGTGTCAGAAGAATTTCATCAAGTTCTGAAGAACGAGTTGCAACTGCAGATGCCAAAGCAGCAGTGCGCTCATCAACTACAATGTTCAATTTTTCAACACTGTCTTCTAAACTTGTTTCCAAATCTGTTTGGCGATTTTGAATAATATTTTCAAAACTGGAAGTGCGGTCTGCGATCGCACCGTCAATAGTCAACCCAGCGGCTTCCACAGCACTTTTTGCCGTTGCACTTTGAAGCTCGATTGTTGAGGTGATGTCGCCGCCAACCGTTTTCATTTGGCTTACGAATTCTGACCCAACAGTTTCAAGCTGGTTCGAGAAGTCTGAGTGTACGTCTGAGATAGCATCGCGGACACGATCAGAGTTGGTAACAACAGCATGACGTTGTGCTGCGAGTTCTTCGATGAGCGCGCGCATGCGCAGTTCGTTGTCAGCATACGTGCGTTCCAACGAGTTCACTTCGTTGTGCACCATAACTTCAAGTTCGCTCGCGCGAGAAAGAGCACGGTCTAGGCCATCGCCAATCGCGTTAACTTCGCGACGGACTGCTTGGCCAACTGTTTTGATTTGTTGCGATGCGGTCGCTTCGGGCTCAGTCAAACGCATTGCGGCTTGCGTCATGGTTGAAGCGGCAAGTCGAAGGTCGTTAGCACGGCGGGTCATCACAGCAATTGCAAAGAAGGCGAGAATTGGGATTACCAACAATGCTACATAGGCTGCGAACTCAGGCGTGCGGACTGTTGCTGAGAGTAGCTCTGTGTTTGCAATTGTGTCGGCGTAGCGGAATGCGCCGAGTACGCCGATAATGCCGCCCCAAATAATGCTGGCAAGCAATGCTACCCAGTAGGGGGTGTTGTTTGGTTTGGACTGCAAAGAGTACAAAATACCAGTCGCGCTCGAACGATCGTCGTTCGCAATACCTGCAGCGCGTTCAGCAATGCGCTCAGCAGAACGGGTTCTGCTCGTCGGCTTGGGACTGTTTTTTGATGCTTTTGATTTAGCAGCAGGCTTATCTTCAGCTGCTGATGTTTCAACTGGCTGCACCAATGCATTTTCGACAGCTGAAAATGCTAATGCTGCTGGATCCTTTGGAGAAGAATCTTTTGACTTTGCCATACTCGTATTACCTTTGCGTCCGCACACTTGCAACGTTCCGACGAAGGTGACGACTGGCTTTTTACCCTAGTAAAAGGGCATTCGGAGCGCCCTCCGAACTTTTTCTAACACATTAATACAAATGCGCTTTTGGCCAATAATCCCACGCCGCCGGACGTTGGTATCACGCCTTTATACACGCTTTCGAGGAAGGGCTGCAAATTTTCTTAATTAATCGTTAACACTCATGGTTAACGCAAGAGTTGCTTAACCCTATTCGCCTGATACTTAAGCCTTAATGCGGTATTCATTGCTTCATGTTAAAGTTGTGCATAATCAAGACGAACGAACCACAACTAAGAGTATCAAGTTCATGTCTGCAGTCGCGTTACAGTCTCAAGATTTTCATGGTAGTTACGACCACACTCAAACGCGCCCGATTGATCTGGTGCACTTAGGTCGCCAAACGATGGGTGACAAGTCATTAGAGCTTGAGATTCTTCGCCTTTTCAAAACACAGCTAGAATGCCATCTGAAACAGCTTGATGCTGCGCCTGATGCTAAAACTTTACGCATCCGTTTGCACACAATTAAAGGCGCCGCTGCAGGTGTCGGTGCAATGTGTGTAGCTCGCGACGCGGGTGATGCCGAAACTCAGCTGCTTGGTGAAGGCGAAGTTGAAGTTGAACTTATGGATCACCTGAAGTCTTCCATCCATACGGCCGTTGGCTATGTCGACCATCTTTTGGGCTAACACGGATCCCACCTTTACGAAGTTGAAGTAGCGACCTATCTACGCACAATCAATTGATTGGCTTGCCCATAATTGCATTGAGCGTTATATCAACGCCCGAACATCTTTTAGGGGAATGCCGCACATGGCTAAAATCACATTTGTAGAAGCGAATGGCACACGCCACGAAGTAGAAGCTGATAATGGTTCTACAGTGATGGAAAACGCGATCCGCAATGACGTGCCGGGTATTGTCGCCGAATGTGGCGGCGCATGCACTTGCGCAACATGTCATGTGTATGTTGATGGGGAATGGACGGCGAAGGCTGGTGGGCCTTCAGTAATGGAAGAAGACATGTTGGACTTCGCATTCGATGTGAACGACAGCAGCCGCCTTTCATGTCAAATCAAGGTTTCAGATGAACTTGATGGACTAGTTGTCCACGTACCTGAGAACCAGGCATAATTTTCTAATTTCTGTCCCAAGAAAGAATTTTTCTACGATTTGAGGTGAATCTGAGATCAAAATTCTCCGGTTTGCCTTTAACAGACATGAGTGTTTCAAGGTCTCTTGCATTCGTAGAAAATGGAAAAATCTAACAATTTCAGTGACTTGGCAATAGTGCTGTAGTGACCTATTTTGTAGCTATCGATTAATCGAGGTTACAGATGGCAAAGCTTGGAATTTTTCCAGTCTCTTACAAAGTTCGAGGCAAGAAAATCATTATTGTGGGTGGTGGCGTAGAAGCGCTCGCCAAAGCACGTCTTGCTGTCAAAACAGATGGGCAAGTTGTTGTTGTTGCTCGACAAATCGAAGCAGATTTCTCCTCCCTCGACCTTGAAGTGCGCGAAGAAGTCTTTGCAGCATACCATCTTGAGAACGCTGCATTGGTGTTTGTTGGCGATGAAGGTCCAGACGCTGAGATCGCTAAAAAACTCACCAAAGAAGCAGGTTTGCCGCTTAATGTTGTAGATCAACCAGAGCTATGTGACTTCTTTACACCTGCGATCGTTGATCGTGCCCCAATTTCTGTTGCGATCTCTTCAGAAGGCGAGGCACCAGTTCTCGCGCGATTGGTTCGTGCGAAGATTGAAGCGACTTTGCCGTTGCACGTTGGCAAGCTTGCTGGATTGGCGGGTGGTTTGCGCCATCTCGTTGAAAAACTCATTCACGTGGGTGACAAGCGTCGCAAATTCTACCAAGAACTTTTGACATCACCTCAGATTGAAACTGCGCTTGCTGATAGTAATGTTGAGAAAGCTTCGGCATTGGCTAATGACTTGTTGGTTGAACATTCAAATAGCAAGTCTTCAAACGGCTTTGTTCATCTAGTAGGCGCGGGGCCGGGTGCAGAGGATCTTTTGACACTGCGAGCGCAGCGTGTTCTGCAAAGTGCTGATGTGATCGTACACGATCAACTTGTGCCGGATGCAGTGGTGCAAATGGGTCGTCGTGATGCTGACCGCATTTTGGTTGGCAAAATGAAGGGCCGCCATTCGTTCACTCAAAAACGCATTAACAAGCTAATCGTCGACTTGGCTCTAGAAGGCAAACAAGTTGTGCGCCTGAAGTCAGGTGATCCAATGATCTTTGGCCGAGCAGCTGAAGAGATTGAAGCAATGCAAGTTGCTCATGTTGATTATGCAATAGTGCCGGGCGTAACCGCAGCTTCTGCAGCGGCGTCTGACGCGCAGCTGCCAGTTACGCTGCGCAATGTGGCCTCCGGCGTTGTCTATGTCACGGCGCACGGCGCAAACGATAGTGCGGTGACGCACTGGGCTACTTTGGCGCAGTCTGGCCTGACACTGGGCATCTACATGGGCAAGTCTAACATGTCCGATGTCTCAAAAGAGCTTATCAATCATGGCCTTAGTGGTGAAACGCCACTTGGTATTGTAGTAAATGCGGGGCGCTCAAATAGCAGCCGATGTTTAACAACACTTAAAGATGTTTGCGCTGGCGCACCTGAGATGGTGGACGGTCCAGCGATTGTATTTGTTGGCGAAGCGGTGGCTTCGGGCAACTGGGAAAATGAAATTGAGCAAGCCGCTCAGCAAATGAATTCACATGGGGATACACGCACCGACATTCAGGTCGCGTGAAGGATTGGAACATGAACGTAATTACAGCAAATGAACTTATTACAGGGGCCGTTGTGTACCTGTATGAGAACGGCGAATTCGGCGTCGATCTGCAACAAGCAAAAGTCTATAGCGTTGATGAAACTAAAGCGCTCGAGAATGCTTTGGAATTGGCAGCCAAAAGCAACCGTTTGGTGAGCTTGGAAGCTATTGATGTTGAAGCAAGCGAGACGGGCACAGTGTGGGCCAATCGTTTGCGTGAACAAATTCGGGCAGACGGCCCAACAGTTGGCGGTTTTGAGCGTCAGTCTTTAGAAGGAGCCGATCATGTATCGCTATGATGAATTTGATGCAGCATTCGTACGTGATCGCACGAAACAATTCTCAGGTCAGGTTGAACGTCGTCTTTCTGGTGACTTGACGGAAGAGCAATTCCGTCCTCTTCGTTTGATGAACGGTCTATACCTTCAATTGCACGCCTATATGCTTCGCGTTGCAGTGCCTTATGGGACTTTGAATTCAATTCAAATGCGTAAGCTGGCACACATCGCGCGTGAATATGATAGAGGCTACGGTCACTTCACCACACGTCAGAACATTCAGTACAATTGGCCAAAACTCAAAGACGTTCCAAAGATTTTGGAAGAGTTGGCAAGTGTTGAAATGCACGCGATCCAGACATCTGGTAACTGTATCCGCAACGTAACGACGGACCAATTCGCTGGCGCTGCAGCTGACGAGATCATCGATCCTCGCCCAGTGGCTGAAATCATTCGTCAGTGGTCTTCTTTGCATCCAGAATTCACATTCTTGCCGCGTAAGTTCAAGATTGCGATTACAGGTGCACCGCAAGACCGCGCAGCAGTGAAGTTTCACGACATCGGCCTGATGGCAACTAAGAATGACGCGGGCAAAGTTGGCTGGCGGGTGTTTGTTGGTGGCGGTCTTGGTCGTACACCAATGGTTGCGAAAGAGATCTCTGAGTTTGTAGCTGATGAATATCTACTAGCCTACCTAGAGTCTATTTTGCGCGTCTACAACATGTACGGTCGCCGCGATAACAAATACAAAGCGCGTATCAAGATCCTTGTCCATGAGACAGGAATCGAGACAATTCGCGAGCAAGTTGAAGCTGAGTTTGCACAAGTCAAAGAAGGCATTCTGAAACTTCCGCAAGGCGAGTTGACTCGCATTGAAGAATATTTCGCTGCGCCAAGCTTTGAAGCTCAAGAACAAAAGTCAATCGACCTTGCTCTGTTCCAAATTACCGACACTGCATATGCACGCTTCTTGAAGAACAATCTGCACCCGCACCGCGAAGAGGGCTATGTTAGCTTGACGATTTCGCTTAAGCCAATTGGTGGTGTTCCGGGCGATGCGACGGATACGCAAATGGAAGCTGTTGCTGACTTGGCGGAGAAATACAGCTTTGACGAGTTGCGTGTCTCTCACGAACAAAACCTCGTTTTGCCACATGTGGCGATGAAGGACGTTCGTGAAATCTACGACGTACTGGTTGCTCAAGGGCTTCAAGAAGGCAATGCGGGTTTGATCTCAGATATCATCGCTTGCCCGGGTTTGGATTATTGCGCGTTGGCAAATGCACGTTCAATTCCAATCGCTCAAGCTATCTCAGAGAAATTCGCGGATCGTGAAGAAGAGTTTGGCGAGCTAAAGCTGAAAATATCAGGCTGTATCAACGCTTGTGGACACCACCACGTTGGACACATCGGTATTCTTGGTGTGGAGAAGAAGGGCACAGAGCTCTATCAGATCACTGTTGGTGGCGACGCAACTGAACATGCGACAGTTGGCAACATCCTTGGCCGTGGCGTAACGGCTGAAGAAGTGCCCGGTGCATTAGAGAAATTGCTCGACCATTATATGGGCGCGCGTCAAAACGACAATGAGACTTTCATTGAAGCTTATCGTCGTTTGGGAGACGCGCCGTTCAAGGAGGCTCTTTATGGCTAGTTCAAATTTGGCGCATGTTGAGGACGTGAAACCTCGCCCAACTGATCTGCAGTTGGTGGCGCTGAACGGCATGTTTGACGAGCTGGACGGCTTGTCCGTGCTGCGTCACGCGCTGGAGAACGACATTTCGCCTGAACCAATAGCGATGGTTTCGTCTTTTGGGGCGGATAGCTCTGTGTTGTTGCATATGATTTCGCAAATCAATCCGCATCAGGAAGTTCTGTTCCTTGAGACGGGTAAGCATTTCGCGGAAACGCTTGAGTATGTGGAGATCATGAAAAAGCACCTTGGCTTGACCAATGTGCGTTTTCTAGAGCCAGACGTCGCGGACACTGGTCGGTTTGATCCTAAAGGTAATCTTTGGGAAACTGACCCTGACAGCTGCTGCCATATTCGCAAGACAGAACCACTTGATGTTGCTTTGAAAAGCTACGGCGGTTGGGTGACCGGTCGCAAGCGTTTCCAGACAAATGATCGTGGTGTGTTGCCACACTTTGAGCTTACGACTGACGAGCGTATCAAGGTCAATCCGCTTGCTTATTGGGGCAATGAGGAAGTCAAAACCTACCGCGAAGAGCACAAACTGCCAGCTCATCCTTTGTTTCTCAAAGGATATCTGTCGATTGGCTGCGAGCCTTGTACATCGATCGTGGCAGAAGGCGAAGACCCACGTTCCGGACGTTGGCGCGGTAAAGGCAAAACCGAATGCGGAATACATTTTGATGTGAATGGCAAGATTGCCAATCCAAGTGCTGAACTGGGCCAAAAAGAAATGACACTATTTAAAGACGGCGCGTTTGTGCAAGATACATGGCGCGACCTTGGCGAAGATGAAGCGCTAACTGATCTGCATCATGTACATGTACCTTTCGATGTCTATGTTGAAAATCAGGATGCTCTGGATGCCAATTCGAACGAATTGGGTTTGGTCCTGACACCGGGTGATGACGTGGATGCTATCGGCGAAAAGGCAAACACATTCGCTTCAATTGCTGTTTCATTCCCAGCCTTTACAGATGGGCGCGGATATTCATATGCACGATTGTTGCGTGAACGGTATGGTTTTGAGGGCGAACTACGCGCTCGTGGCGATATTTTGACGGACCAAGTCGCATATTTCCAAAGATGCGGATTTGATGCCTTGACTGTTGAAAATGAAGCTACCAAAAAGGCACTGCAAGAGAACGAGTACGGTCAAGTTTCCGTTTTCATGCAACCTGTAGGGGCGCCCACTGAGGTGCCTGTTGGAACACGTCCGTTCTTGCGACGGGCAAAATAAAAATTCTGGGTGGTCCAGCGCCCGCGATAATTACGAAGAGAGTACGATAAATGAGCGAACCTGAGATTGTTACCGATGTTGTCATCATCGGTGCAGGCCCTGTTGGTCTTTTTGCCGTTTTCGAGTTGGGCCTTTTAGATATTAAATGCCACTTGATTGACATTTTGGATAAGCCTGGCGGCCAATGTGCTGAGCTTTATCCTGAGAAGCCGATTTATGATATTCCGGCTTTTCCTGAGATTTCTGGCCAAGAACTGACTGATAATCTGTTGAAACAAGCCGAGCCATTTGGCCCGACGTACCATTACAACCAAATGGTGACTGAGCTTGAGAAGCAGGATGACGGTTCTTACATCGTTAAAACTGACGACAACCAAACATTCAAATGTAAGGTTGTGGTGATTGCTGCTGGTGGCGGGTCATTCCAGCCTAAGCGCCCACCTGTGCCAAGCATTGAAGACTATGAGAGCAAGTCTGTTTTCTATTCTGTACGTCGTCGTGAAGAGTTCCGTGACCATGACATCGTCATCGTTGGCGGTGGCGACAGTGCGCTGGATTGGACATTGAACCTTGCTGAGATCGCAAAGTCTGTAACATTGGTGCACCGTCGCGATAGCTTCCGTGCACACACTGACAGTGTGAACAAAATGCGTGCCATGGTTGAAGCTGGCAAAATCAAATTTGAGCTTGGCCAAATTGCCAACCTTGAAGGTGAGGACGGTCAACTCAGTGCGGTGAACATTAAATCCAAAGAAGGCGAGACATCTCTGCCTGCAACTCGTTTGTTGCCATTCTTTGGTTTGACAATGAAGCTTGGTCCGGTTGCTGACTGGGGTCTTGGTTTGCATGAAAACTTGATCAATGTGGACACCGAGAAGTTTGCCACATCTGAAGAAGGTATTTTTGCGATTGGCGATATCAATCATTATCCGGGCAAACTTAAGCTGATCTTGTCTGGCTTCCATGAAGCCGCACTGATGAGCCATGCAGCGAAGAAGATTATTCACCCTGATCAAAAAGTGGTGTTCCAATACACCACATCTTCTACAAACTTGCAGAAGAAGCTCGGAGTTAAATAATGCGCGTTTATGTGACAGATCACGACGGAAAAGAACACGAGCTGGAAGCGCTGGACGGTTGGCGGGTAATGGAAGTTATCCGCGACTGGGAACTTCCTATCAAAGCCGAATGCGGCGGCGCGTGTGCCTGTGCGACCTGTCACGTATTCGTTGATGCTGAATGGCAAGATAAGTTGCACCCAGCAACTGACGAGGAAGAAGACATGCTGGATACTGTGCCAGATGTCCAAGATAATTCTCGTCTGTCTTGCCAAATCCTGATGAGTGACGAGCTCGACGGCCTAAAGGTCGCCTTGGCACCCAGTGCTAAGCCTGAAGATAAAGTGGCTTAGACTTTCAGCAAATCAATTAGATACAAAACGGCGGTTCAGAAATGAGCCGCCGTTTTCTATTTTGGGTGCTGGTTCTTGCAGTTATCCCTAAATTTTCGCTGCACGATTTCATGGACTTATCCGCATATCGAAAACTTGTGCGATAATGAGCGACCTTTTCTTGAAGCTGTTGCAGGCTGTTGACGAACAGCAGGCAGCGGGGTGCATTTTGCCCTTGGCGAATTTCATTCCAAGGAAAAGGAAATGGTGAAATCACAAGACGTTTGTGGTTTGCAACATTTGGCATTGTCCAGTCTGACACCGAGGGCAGCCGTAAGCCGTTGATGGTTGATGCCATCCCAATTGGCCGCGCTTGAGCATTGGCTTGCAATCAGGGCGCGTGACGCAGGTGAGGGGATAAAAGGGTGAGCACCCCGGGGTATTGCCAAATTGATGCAGCAGCCATTTGTGCGAGGCGCTTGGTGTCTCATTATTCAATTACAGTGACGAGATTTCAATCGCCTCGTACCCTGCAATCTTGCAACCCAGCGTTCAACGCATGGGATTTTTGTCGTGCTCAATGTGATCTGATCTGCGGATTTCTCCGTACTCACCATAATCAAAGGGTGAGTTGAAATGGCCGTTGGCGATACAATCTATGTGCATGATAAGATGCAGAAAGACTATTCCTATCAGCTGGTTGCGCCGATGGGCGATTGTCTTGATTCAAGGTTCACGCCGCACCATACGCCCAAAGAGATGCTGGAAATGGGTGTGTTCGAAGGCAAATACATCAACGACTGTCAGGATGAGTTCCCATTGGACTGGTTCGACTTTGCCCGCATCGCTGATCAACCAAATGTTGAGTTAAACTACTTCGGCATCAAAAGCCGTCAGCCCTTGGGTGTGTGGAAACAGAATGGTTGGATTTACGGCCCAGACCCACGCGGGTGGTTCCAATGGTATTGTCGTTATTTTACAGGCCGTCGGCTACCTGATGTGGATGAAAAACAGATCAAACGTTGGAAAAGTTTTGCCCGTCACGCCGGCCAAATCCGCGCCAATTGCGAACCCGGCGACATCTTTTGTCGCCGCAAACAGAGACAAGGTCTATTGCAATGGGCGCATGATCCGTTGATCTAGCGCCAGTTGAAATAGAGCGTTTCTTTGCCGTCTTCAGGGTGGCGTGGAATGAGTTGTGATAGACCAAGGCTAACAACAGCGAAGCCGGCCCCTGCAAAGAACACGTAAGCAGGATTGTGCAACCAGATGATGCCAAAGACCACGGGAATAACAACGGCCGCGATGTGGTTGATGGTGAAAGCGACAGCTGCGGTTGGGGCCATGTCGGCAGGGTCGGCGATCTTTTGGAAATAGGTCTTCATGGCGATGGCCAAAGCAAAGAAGAAGTGGTCGATCACATATAAGGATGCGCCAACAGTTGCATCATTCACAAAGGCATAGCTGACGAAAACAATGATCAGGCCGACGTATTCGAACGTCAGCGATGCGCGCTCACCAAAATGGCCAATGGCTTGGCCGATTTTGCGGGCAAAGAACATATTGAACGTGGTGTTGATGATGAAGAGAATGGCGACTTCGTGAACGTGATAGCCAAATTTCTCGACCATCATCCATGCGGCGAACACCATGAAGATTTGACGGCGGGCGCCTGACATGAATGTCAGCGCGTAATAAAGCCAATAGCGCTTACGCAGGATGAGTTTCTTGTTTTGTGCGTGCGGTTGTTCAAAGCTTGGGAAGAACAAAATGATGAACAAGACAAGCGCCAAGGTGATGCCGCCGAACACCATGAACATTGCATCATAAGGCAGTTTGATCACCTGCCACAAAAGGATGACGAGCCCATAGACCAACAACTGGCCAAAAGCGCTAGCGGCCAGAATGGTGCCCAGCTGTTTTGCTGCAGTGGCCTTAGGAAGCCATTGCAATTGCAGGCTTTGAGACATGGTCTCGTAGTAGTGGAAGCCCAGCGACATGATGAAGGTTGTGATCAACAAACCCGTCACAGAAGGGAACATGCCAGTGATAGCAATGCCAACCCCGAAAACGGTTAGGGAGATTAAAGCAAAGGTCTGTTCTCGCCAAAGAAGGATGAAGAACACGGCCGTAAAGGCAAGGAAGCCAGGGATCTCACGAATGGACTGCAATAAGCCCATATCGGCGCCAGTAAAGTCCGCTGCTTCATGGGCGAAATTGTTGAGAATGGCACTCCACGAAGCAAAGCCAACCTGAATGGTAATGGCCATTAGGATCAACATGAAATAGGGCGTGCGGAGTTTTTCAAGGCGGGAAGAGATGTTCATAAGCATGCCACTACGCCTCAAGTTTGGGATCGTCAAGCATTAAGCAATATTTTGCTTGCTTTAAAAAAGTGGTGCGGTTGTCGAAAAGTGCCAAGCTCGTTCGACATAGTCTTAGTGGAAGAACTAATGCTAGGCTGCGCATCGATGCAAAGCCCAAGGGAGATTGCTATGAAACCGATCAATGTTGTTAGCCGTGCGACGTGGGAAGAAGAACGCATGGTCTTGATGGCCGAAGAGAAAGAGTTTACGCGGCTTCGCGACAAGTTGAGTGCTAAACGCCGGGCTTTGCCATGGGTGAAAGTTGACAAAGACTACGCATTTGAAACCGAACGTGGGGCCGAGAGCTTACGCGATCTGTTTGGCGACAAGACACAGCTGTTGATCTATCATTTTATGATGGGACCTGACTGGAAGCAGGGGTGTAAAAGCTGCTCGTTCTGGGCTGACAATTTCGATGGGATCGATATGCATCTTGGTGCGCGCGACACATCGTTTAAAGCAATCTCACTTGCACCGCTTGATGTGCTTCTTCCATTCAAGAAACGCATAGGGTGGACATTTGATTGGGTGTCATCTGCGCCGAGCGACTTCAACTACGATTATGAAGTCTCATTCCAAGAAGGCGAAGAGGCGCGATACAACTACAAGCCATTTGCGGGTAGCGGCGAAATGCCGGGAATTAGCGTTTTTGTTCGCGACGGAGACCAAGTGTATCACACATATTCCACCTTCAGTCGCGGTTTGGATTTGATGAACGGCGCTTACAATTATTTGGACCTAACGCCCAAAGGACGCGATGAAGATGAGTTGGCCTATGGCATGGAGTGGCTAAAGCACAACGATAGCTATTAGCCTTTGTTCGTTTCGTCTTTCTTGGCGATGTTGATGAGCTCTGGCAGGAACTCACTAACGGTGGGTGCCTTGTCGTTGAGAAATGGCATGGGCCGCGTTACGCGCATCGCTGCGATACCAACGCGAACTGTCATCAATCCATTGATGACACCCTCGCCAAGTTTGGAAGATACACGTGCAGCAACGCCATGGCCCAGCAGCTGCTGCAATACACTGTCACCAAGGGCAATGCCCCCGGTGAGGGCCAGATGTCCTAGGATCGCCTTAGAAAGCGTCAGGAAGCCAAAGAAGCCCGGTCGAGCGCCATATAGGGTTGCAACGCGTCGAGACAGTCTCACGCTCTCGTAGAGCACAAAGCCGATGTCGATAATGGCGCGGGGGCTAACACTGGTCACAAGCGCGATGCGGCGCGCAGAAGATGCGATGATTGAACGTGCACGTTTGTCCAATGGTGTTTGCAGCTCTCGCTCAGCAAACGGCAATATATGTTCGGCATCAAAAATGTCGGCGCTTCCATCGTCATATTTGGCGACACTGCGCGCGCAGTCAGCACGATCCGCATATAGTTTGCGGATATCGGATGAGATCAATTGGGTTTGCTTCAACCTGCGTAGGTCATGAGCTTCCTGCGCTGCCTTTCGAAGGTGCTCCAATTTGCGCAACCGAAGGATTCCAAATAGCTCGCGGATAAGAAGAGCGAACAGCGCCAATAACATTATACCCACGCCAGCGAGGCCGATCCAACCTAACGCTGGATAACGAGAGAATAGATCGGAGATTAATCGCTCTAGGGCTAGTCCAGTTCCAAGCGACACCAAAAAGAAAAGGGCACCCCAAAACATTCTTGACCAAATTGAACGTCGCGGCAGTTCAACTTCGCCGCCAAGAACTAGATCCTGATTGAAGTCCGTTTCTGCGTCCATTTTTGCTTTTGCAACTTCAAACGCTAACGGTGTCTTAGGCGAAGTTTTTGTCGCGGTTTTCTTCGGTGTTTCTTCGATTTCTATGGCGACTGGTTTCTTCATTTGAGTTTGTCTCCGATTAGAAAATCAATCGCACGGTCTAGCCGAATGTGCGGCAATTTGAAGTGTCCATCAATTCCAGTTTCAGGAGCAGGAGGGCGGAAACGTAAAAACTTAAGTTGACCTATATGCTCAGCATCTGCATCAAAAACTGATTCCGGTTTCTGCGGTAACTCGCCGGGAAATAAAGCGATTTCCTTTTTGCCGTCGTAGGTTTTTTTGTCTAACTTTTCGCCTTGGCGCGGCGTGCCGATGACCGTTTGAAGGTGCTGGCCTTGATGTTCTACTTCGCCTTCTCGTGTGGCGCGCACAGACGCTAGTGCTATTGAATTCGTGGCTGTGCCTTTGAATTGCGCGTCGCGCGCCGCACCGGAAACCAAATGGCTAAGGATCTTTTCGAGTTGATTGTGCTCACTGTTGTGGAGGTGATCTGCCTTGGTGCTAGCGAAGAGAATTTTGTCGATTTTGGATGAGAACAGAGAAGAGAAAATGTTGTTCTGACCGGTTCTAAAACAAGTTAGGATTTCGCCAATTGCTGATTGCAGGTCGGTTACAGAAGCAGGTCCTGCATTTAAAGCAGACAGAGTATCGATGAGAACAATTTGGCGATCAAGCCGTGCAAAGTGATCGCGGAAAAATGGCCGTACCACCAAATCTTTGTATGCCTCGTATCGTTTTTCCATAGTCGCGTAAAAACTTGTGTTTGGCTTATTGCCAGATTGCGGTGGCAAAGGAGCGAATGTCAACGCAGGGGAGCCTTCTAAGTCACCGGGCATCAAAAACCGTCCGGGTGGCAATGCGGAAAGCGCGTGTGTGTCTTCTCGGCATTCTGCAAGATATGTTTTGAATGCGGTTGAGAGCTTTTGTGCTTTGGCCTCATCAAGCTCTTCATTTGACGGAATGGCGTTGCTCAGTTGTTTCCAATCTTTGGAAAGGGCGCTGCGCCCCGGCTCGCTCGAACGTTCAAAAGCCTCGGTGGACCATTCGGCAAAACTCTTGGAAAGGAGCGGAAGGTCAAGCAACCATTCGCCTGGGTAGTCAACGATGTCTAGGTTAAGTTCTTGAGGGCCGGTAATGCCTCCCAACCAGCCTGCGCTTTGGTATTTGATTGTCAGTCGCAGTTCAGAGATTTGTCGCGTCGACTTTGGCCATGCGCGATCTTTGCTTGTCAGAGATTGGAGGTGATCTTCGAAAGCGAAGCGCGGCATGCCTTGGTCCGGCAAAGAAGAAAGCTTTGCACCAATAATGCGCCCATCTGCAAGCGGTTTGAACAAGGGAAGGTTATTGCCCTCAATCAACTGGTGGATCAGAGATGTTATGAAAACAGTTTTACCAGCACGAGAAAGACCAGTGACGCCAAGTCGCAAAGTCGGTGTGAAAATGCTTTGCACATTGTCCACTACGTTGTCGTACGCGATGCGAGTTTCGTCAGCCCAATTGGCCATAAAGACCTGTCCTTACAATTACACTTTGCCCTTGACTGTAAAGGTAGGGATTTTTATCGCAACAGCAAGGGGTTGACGATGTTGTCGGATGGCTTGACCTCCAGATATGTTGCGCTGCTGCAACGGTGGCATTGTTTCAGCAAACACGGGTTGCGAGCTGACAGCAGGTGTTGGTATACACGATTTGCGCTGCCACGATCATGCTGGGGCGCTATGGAGATTTGATGTTAGAGATTGCGGTAATCCGCTAGTTCCTGAAGTCAGGAACATTTGAATAGAAGGATCGGCTCACGCGAGATGCTGAGCGAGCCTCTTTTTGTGTTCTCACATCAAATGGATAAGTCCGTTGAATATCTCAAAATACGAACAACGTGTTTTACACGTTCTCACTCAAGGTGGCTCGATCCACCATGTGCGCAATGAGCATAACAAAATTCGAAAAGTAACCTGCTACACGCGGGAAGGGTATGTGCTTTCAGACTGTACCCTCGCTGTTTTTAACAAGCTAAGAAAGCGCCGGTTCATAAAATCTAGAAATGGGAAGCCTTACCGGGTCTCGCGCTTAGGAATCAAATCTGCGCGTCCGCAAATGAATAATCGGTGAGATACAGAATGGGTGGAGCAATTGGATTGCTCTACCCTTTCAATGTGTTGTGATTGATTTCTATGAAATTGAATCTTCAAGTTCATGCGTAGATTCATTTGGCGAATGACTGCTTTTTGTAATCTTCTAAAAGTTCAATGTACCATTTTTGGCTGAACCTTATGATGTCTAGGCCGTATCGAATTGTGGCAATTTGGAAGAATGCCATCTTCTGATACTTTTGTGGAATTTCAGCGTTATCTTGTGCTGCGAGCATACCTTCCAGTACGCCGATCCATTCATTGGCTTCGTCAATATAGACCTGAATGTTAGGTGCGACGTCACCTTCAATGTGGCCAAAATAGAAGAGGCGAAGCATGGCTTCGTCTCTGGTTTTAAAGATCGCGGCTGGTTCGCTTATCCATTCTTGAAAGGTGTCGGCTCCGGCCTTTGTTCTGCTATAAATTTTCTTCTTACGCTTGCCCGTCGCTTCTTCGTGGCTCTGGACAAACTCTAGCTTTTCCAGTTTTTGCAAGGCAGGGTGAATGGAGCCGATCGACGTGTTGTAAAACATCGCTGTCGACTGCTCCATTATCTTTTTCAAATCGTATAAGCTGGCATCCTGATAAGCGAGGAGACCGAGAATGATTTTGTCTTGCATCTGCTTCAATGTTGAATCAATTGAGTTCCGACAAGATTGGTGCTTTCTCCCTTTTGAAGCAAGTGCTGGTTGAAAAATGATACAAGTGACTGGTTCAAGTTTTTTCGCATCGTAGCGCCATCGACTGGCCCAAGTTGGCCAAACCATTTCAGTATTGTGATTTCATTGAGGTCGCTGAAGTTCATATGTGCTGCGCCTTCGAATGTTTGTTCGCAACCTCCAGTCGTAATTGCAATTTGCTGGTTTACCCATGAGTAATCAGTTTTGACGCCAGCTTGGTTGTTCGTGTCGCCATAGGCGAAGCAGAACTGGCCTTGAGGATTATCAACGAGTGACCAAGTGAAGACTGGCCCGTCGAGATTGAACGAAGCTTTCACGGGGGCTTCATTCATATTCATGTGTGTAGCTACCGCGCCACCGAACGAGTGTCCAAAATAACCGATCTTATCGAGGTCTAGTGCGTGTTTAAGTGCGCTGTGAATTTCGCCGGAGGCAAGCTGTGGCAGCGCGTCCAAAACCAGCTGGTTGTTAGCAATCCAAACGGAGAACTGATCAACGATGTCAGCGAATGCCTCGTCTTGGATAGATGTCATGGTTTTCTTCCATTCGACCAGGTTCGCGCTGGTACGCAACTGCTGATTGCCAAGTCTCTGCCGCTCCAAAAGAATCTGTATCTCATCTTCCTCATAAGAGGCGATGTGTGCTTCTTTTAAGACTGTGAGGTCTCCATTTTTGCTTATGAGGCTATGTCCTGGGTGGCTTAGAGTCAGCACCACATAACCATGACTTGCAAGCTCGAGGATGTTGTGGCTGTTTTGGGTCGCGAACATGCCATGCCCGTGATTGAAAATGAGCACGGGCAGTTTCTCATTGATCACTGGGGCGTCTGTGTAGGCTGGCAAAGCTCGTTCGTCGAACATGGCGGCGGCTGGAACACCTAATGATTTTGACATTTGCTCAGCAAGATCTGCGGGCATTGCCTGAGGTTGGCTACCTAAAGCTTCCTTTGCTGGATAGAATGCTTGAACGTCCACCCAGCTTTTAGAGTTTTCGATTACCAATCGTTGATAGCCAATTGCATGGGGACCAGTGGGCTCGGGCAGTGCCGGAGAGAGAAAATTCGAGAATAGAAGGGCCGAGACTGCAATGATAATCAACGGCGTGGCGATCAAAAGTGTACGTTTCATAGTGCTCTCATTTATATCTATTAGACATGTATATATATCTAATAGATATAAAATCAAGAGTTTGGAAAAATCTGACAAAAAAATGGCCCAACTTCTAAAAGAAGCTGAGCCAAGAATTTGATACTACAGATTTGGTTTCTCTATTTCCCGATGTCTTTAACGTCATACTCGGTTGTCTGATAGAGCTGGTTAATCCAGTTTCCAAATAACAAGTAGGCGTGAGAACGCCATCTATTCAAAGGTTCCTGCGTGACGTCGTCATTAGGGAACGTGTTGATTGGCGGCGGTGTATCTTCACCAGCTTCTTTATCGCGCAAATACTCTTCCGCGAGTGAACGGTGATCATACTCCAGGTGGTTCATCATGAAAATTTGGCGGTTCTCGGCATCGTCAAGAAGGCAGAGCCCGACTTCACTTGAACTAACAAGCACTTCTAGCTTGTCCGGTACCGATGCCTGATCAATGTCCATGATGCGCGAAACCGGAATTGCGAAGTCGTCGGAGAAACCAAGTAAATACTTAGACGCTTGAGGTGCTGCTTGATGACGGAAAACGCCGAAAGCTTTCTTTGGGCGGCGGAACCGTTGGACACCGTGGAAATAGTGCAAAGCGGCTTGTGCGCCCCAGCAAACGAACATAGTGGAGTGCACATTCGTGCGCGTCCAATCCATGATCTCTTTCATTTCGTCCCAATAATCTACGTCTTCAAATTCAAGGTGTGCGATTGGCGCGCCCGTGATGATGAAACCATCGAACTTTTGATGACGGACTTCTTCCCACGTCTTATAAAAGCTTTCGAGATGGCTTTGTGCAGTGTTCTTCGACTTATGGTCAGAGATGCGCACAAGGGTAAGGTCGACTTGGAGCGGTGTTGCACCAATAAGACGAGCAAACTGGGTTTCCGTGCGCTCTTTGTTCGGCATGAGATTTAGCAAACCAATTTGAAGGGGACGAATGTCTTGCCGTTCAGCGCGACTTTCGTCCATTACCATGACGCCCTCTGCTTCCAGCGTTACGCGGGCGGGCAGATCATTTGGAATCTTGATAGGCATGGAATTACTCCGGTTTGCTTTTCAGTTGGTCTGGTGGTGTTTGGATTGAAGATAGATTTAGGTGGTAAGAGTTAAGAACTCAACCATTGTGGCGGTGTGCAACCGCCGCCATCATCATCGAGTCAAAATCTTTGTCGTCGCGGATAGTTTCAAAGTCACGTGCTTCGACCACATACCCGTACCGATCAGCGATTGCTTGATATGTCGGAAGTCTATGGCGCAACAAGGCCGCAAAGCCCCAAATTGCAAATGCATCCGGATCAACATCGTGATCAGCAAAGATGCCGTTTTCATTCTTGTAGTCAGCCCAAGCACCGTCGAGCATATCTGGACTATAGTACATGGGCTTAGGGGCTTTGATGAAGTTGTTGATTAGGCGCTCTTCATCATCATGCGTTCCGCGGATATACAATAGAGCAGTATTTTGACTAACTGCGCTTAGCACACGGTCATTGTCGTTATTGACATCAACAACTTCGCAAAATGAGCCGGACGTGTCGGCGATGAAGTTGTCGTAGCCATATATCTGGCTGGCGCGGTGAATGAAGTAGGCTGTATCGCGCATGGCTGCGATCTCAGCAATGCGGTGTTGAGATTGACGGCGCTTGTACTCATCAAAATCCATTCCGCCTTTGTCCGGGTTTCCTGGTTTGCCTAGATATGAGGACAGAGGAGAAAGATTATGAAACGTAATGTTTGAGCCAATGTATATGCTGTCTGACCGCAAAAGTTCTGCCAACAGAGGATCATTCATCGCGCGTTGTTTGAAATTATCAACAATGTGCTCGCCCATGTAGCGAGTTCCGATCCTGTAATCTACAGAATAATGGAACCAACCTGAACGACGCAATTGGCTAGCAACCATTGTTTTGCCAACGCCAGACATACCAAAGGCTGTTACCGCTTTACGCGGGCTGTTTTGGTAATCTTCTGTGGACTCAAACAACATTTTGTACCAACTGGCGGTAATCGCCTGCTCATGATCATAAGTAGGCTTTGCTTAGCTCAGATCAGCAGGTGTCGCAAGTCGTGCGGCCGCTGCCACGTGCAAGTCGCCAAGAGTTTCTCGTTGTGATGGGAAATTATTGCCCTTTGTACGGTGATTATTGCCGAATGTGGAATATGTGCCTACCACGCATAGCGATTTAATGAATTGAATCAGAGGGTTAAAAGTTGGCACCGAAATTGCATTGTTCTCTCCAATCGATGCGTGCGTCGTACAAAAGGAGATTGTAATGGGTATTTATGGTGCGTTGGCGACTGCCGTGACTGGGCTTCAGGCTCAATCGTTCGCTCTTGAGCATATTTCGGGCAACATCGCTAACTCTCAGACCACTGGGTATAAGCGTATTGAAACAGACTTTGTGGATTTGATACCAGACGCACCCTCCAAACGGCAGATTGCCGGTGCGGTGCTGGCTCAGTCTCGAGCTACAAACGATGTTCAGGGCGATATCACAGTTGCTGACCGTAATACCTACATGGCTATTAACGGCGGTGGTTTCTTCGTTATTGAACAAAAAATTGGTACCAACGATGGTGCTGCTGTGTTTGGTGGAACCGATTTCTATACACGTCGCGGCGATTTCGATGTTGATAAAGAAGGTTATCTAGTCAACGGCTCAGACGGCTATTTAAAAGGCCTGCCGATCGATAGTGAAACTGGAAACGTTGCTGGTTCCGTGCCTGAGGTTATCAAGCTCGACAATGCATTTTTGCCTTCACAGCGTACTGCTGTTTTTAATTATCAGTTGAACTTGCCGCAACTACCGAAGAACGCTGGGTATGACCCTGTGAACACGCACTCAGAGCTGATTGCCGCGGCCTCCTATACACCTGCTTCTTTTGCAACGACAATCGTTGCAAACGACAATGCGCAGTTTTTGACTGACACGATTGCTGGTGGAGCGATTACAGTTTATGCGGAAAACGGTGCGCCTGCGAACGTGCAGCTTCGTTGGGCAAAGACAAATTCATACGCCAACGGCGGTTCTGATACTTGGAACTTGTTTTACCAGTCTGATGGTGATGCAACCGGGACAAATGCGCAGTGGACCAATGTAGGGCAAGACTACGTCTTCGGTACAAGTGGTTCGTTATCGCCAACCGTTGATTCTGTTGCTCTTACTGGCCTGACGATTGACGGAATTTCAATTGGTAACGTCACGCTTCAGCATGGCTCGAACGGCGTAACGCAGTTTGCCGATGCCAACGGTACTTCGGAAGTAACTAAACTGTCTCAAAACGGCTACCCGGCAGGTGAGTTTGTTTCAGTGGAAGTGAATAGTGAAGGTCGTATCGTTTCGAACTATTCGAACGGCAAGAAAGTCGAACTTGCTCAAGTTGTGACTGCTAATTTTAGTTCGGAGAACCAGCTTCGACGACATGACGGTGGTGTGTATTCGGCGACTTCGGAATCTGGTGATGCAATCATTGATGTTGATGGGCAAATCACCGGCGCTGCGTTGGAAAGTTCCAACACAGATATCTCGGAAGAATTCACCAAATTGATCGTTACACAGCAAGCATATGCGGCCGGTACTCGGATTGTTTCTAGTGCCGACCAAATGTTGCAAGAAGCTCTGAATATGCTCCGGTAGGGGAATAGTCTTTGTTCATTTCTCTCAAAGTGAAAGGTTTTTCAGGAGGTTAGCATGGGTTTAAGTGTAACACTTAGTAATGCATTGTCTGGCATGGATATGAGTCAGCGCGGTCTAACCGTGTTGTCGCGTAACGTGGCCAATGCAGGAACCCCAGGTTACCACCGCCAAAACCTTCAGGTAGTTGATCAGCTAGGCACTAACAGCATAAACGTTCGCGTTGCTAAGGTTCAGCGTGCATATGTTCAGGCGTTGGAGGTGCAAACCCAACGCGAAGTCAGCAAGATGGGTGAAATCACCGTCAAAGCTGACTTTATGACGCAGTTGGATCAATTGTTGGGTAAACCGGGAAGTGTCAATTCACTGGACAGCCAACTGTCAGAGCTCAAAGCTGCTCTGCAAGAGATGACGACGAGTCCTGATACATTTGTAGCGCGTTCGCAAGTTGTAGAACGCGCTCAATCAATGGCTGAAACATTGAACTATCTGTCTCGTTCGGCGCAAACGATGCGTGGCGAGGCAGAGAGTCAAATCTCTGTTCAAGTGTCTGAAATAAATCAGTATTTGAGCTCACTTGCCGATATCAACTCGAGCTTGATGGATACGACCGACCAGGACGAATCCCGCATTAGCATGTTAGATGAGCGGGACCGGCTTATTGGCAAAGTGTCCGAGCTAATTGATGTTAAAGTGGATTACAGGGTTGATGGAACTGTCAATGTCCATACGAAATCTGGGGTAGGTCTTGTCGACCGCAAGGCATCTCAGTTTGAGTTTCAATCCGCTGGGAACCTTTCCCCTGGCGCGTTGTACGATATTGACCCAGCAGTCTCAGGCGTTGGTCTGCTGACCATTGCTACGCCATCTGGTCTAGCCATGGATGTCGTTGCCCACGGAATCATTAGTTCTGGTCGCTTAGCAGCACTGGTGGATGTTCGTGATGACGCACTTGTTACGTTTCAAGAACAGCTTGATGAGATTGCTGCTGGGCTGGCAACGGCGATGAGTTCAATCGAGACTGAAGGAACAGCCGCAACTGTTGGCGCCTCAACCGGTTATGACGTCGATCTTGCAAGTATGCAGGTGGGAAATCAATTCACTCTCAAGTATGTCGAAGGTGGAGTGCCGAAGACAGTCAACGTAATCCGTGTTGATGATGCTGCGAAACTGCCGATGGACAGTACTGCTTCAAACGGCACGCGAACTATTGGATTGGACTTTAGTGGAGGCATTGGTGCAGTTGCGACATCACTAAATGCTTCGCTCGGCGCAGCCGTTACAGTTAGTAATCCTGCTGGTACGACCATTCGGATCATCGATGATGGTGCGGGCGCAACCACCGATATCTCGAGTCTGTCTGCGTTTCACACAGTTACCGCAGATCAGGGGGCAGGCGTTGGACTGAACCTATTCAATGACCCAACTGGTGGGAATTTTACGAACTCGCTAGATGGCACGCCGCAGAAACTGGGCTTCGCAGGTCGTATTTCTGTTAACAGGGATATCATTTCCGACAACACTTTGCTGGTGAAAAGTACGACTACTACTTCGGTAGGCGATGCGACGCGACCTAACTTTTTGGTGGATCAACTCTCGAACATGCAGTTCCAAGCAACTAGCTCCGCTGGCGACGCGTCAGGTAACTTCAAGCTTTCGGGTACTGTTGAAAGCATGATCAAGCAGGGTCTCAATTATCAAGGCAATGCAATTGCGTCTACGACCGAAGCTTACGAGAGTCAGCAGGTTGTGATTGAGACAATGCAGAAGCGGGCTGAGGAAGCCTATGGCGTTGATATCGATAAAGAAATGGCGATGCTTTTAGTATTGCAGAATGCTTACGCGGCAAACGCGAGAGTGGTGACGATAGCCAAAGAGCTAGTTGACACCCTCATGCAGATTTAGGCGGGAATTATGATTATTAACAACGACATGTTCTCATCGCAGTTTAACTATCGCTCAATCGCAGATATGCGGAGCAATCTGAGCCATCTGCAAACGCAATTGAGTACAGGGCAAAAGGCTCAAACATTGTCTGAGCTCGGTGGGGATCGTGTCATCGATATGACGCTTCGATCTCGTCTTACTGCCTTGGGTAGTTACGAACAGAATTTGGATATGGTTGAGATCCGTGTCGACATCATGAATGTCAATATGGAACGTATGGACCAGATCGAAACTGCGGCGCGCTCATCGGCGCAAACTGGCAGTTACGAACTGAATGGCGTGAATATGACGGCGGCACAGTTTCTTGCTGAAGCGAGATTAACTGAAACGATCGACCTTTTGAACAGCGACCTCAATGGCCGCAGGCTTTTTGGCGGTAATGAAACGGACTCCAATCCAGTAGAGACGATAGACACAATTATGAACGGCAAAGATGGCAAAGCCGGTTTCCGGACTGTGTTGTCGCAACGTAAGGAAGCCGACCTCGGTACGACAGAGATGGGTCGGCTAACGACTGGAATTGCTGGAACAACCATAACGATGGCGGAGGATGGTACACACCCGTTTGGTCTGAAACTGAACAGTCTAAATACGGACGGTACCGCAGCAACGTTAGTCGGACCTGCAGGTGCACCACTATCACAAACCATAGATTTTGCCGGGCAGCCCAGCGACAACGAACGTATTATGATCGGGCTTACCATGCCTGACGGGCGCACCATCACAGTCGAAATGAAAGCAACTGCTGCGGCTCCTGATGAGCCACACAAATTTCAGATTGGGGCGTCAGCTGCTGTGACTGCAGCCAATTTCAAGGCAGCTCTAGATGCCAAAATTCAGGAAGTTGCGAAAACAGAACTAGCAGCCGCTTCTGCATTTGCTGCCGCCGACAACTTCTTTGTTGCTAATGGCGAGACTGCTCAGCGAGTGGACGGTCCGCCGTATGACAGTGCGACGGCTCTTGTCGCTGCAACTGACACCGATACCGTTAGTTGGTACACGGGCCAGAGCGATACGTCCCCTCGCGAAACTATTGACGCTCGAGTGGATGAAAATACACGTATTTCGTACGGTGTGCAGGCAAATGAAAATGGTCCGACGCGTCTAATAAGATCACTTGCGGTGTTTGCTGCTGAAGGTTTTTCTTCTACTGACCCAAATGCGCTTTTGAAATACCAAAGCTTAAACGGTGCGGTGCGAGACAGGTTGTCGGAGTCACATAACTCCGAGCAAGGTTCCATTGAGGTCATTCAAATGGAGCTTGGTCTGGCGAAGACGACTGCGGGCAGGGTGGCTGAACGGCAAGCACAACAAAGATCCATGCTCGATAATATGCTGACACAAATCGAATCAGCTCCCATTGAGCAAGTAGCAATGGAAATCTTGTCGTTGCAAACTAGAATGCAAGCAAGTTACCAAACGTCTGCGATTGTATCTAGATTGTCGATGGTCAATTACATGCAGTAGGAATGACAAAGGCCGCGAAAGCGGCCTTTTTGTTCGGAATAGAACTAGAATTCTACTCAGCAGCTTGTTTGGACTGGATTCGCAATCCGGCAGCAAGCTCCTGATTGATGTTGATGAGGACGTCGATGTTGTCCGGATTTGGACGAGCAAGCAAACCAACCGTTTGATTCATGACAAAGATGCCAAGGTTGGCTATGTTTTGCTTGATCGCAATTGGCAGAGGGTTCTCATCTTTGGTAACCGTTGTCAAAAACACAGTCCACAACTTACGGTTATAAGTTAGCGCGCCATCAAGGTCGCCGCTGCGATTTTCCCAATCATCTTTAATGCGCTGCAATTGCGCCGCTGATTTTGAAAGAAGACTCGCCTCTAATTCACGGGGACTCGCTGTCTGTTTGGCTGTCTGCTGATATGCTGCTGCTGCCTGTTGTTGCATGACCTAACAATTCCCGTTCGTACTCAATTAGAGACTTCGCTTTTTTCAATGCTTTGTACAATGAACCCGTTAAGATCTCATTATTAATAGCGTCAATATGCGGCAATGTTGACGGTGCGGCCTTAATAAAGTCCTTCACCAAGGCGAAATAGTCTCCCTGAACCTTTTCAACGTCGTCTTCCAAATACATGAGCTGTATGGCGAAATAGATCCGTTTTGCAGGGCTGTCTGCTGATTCTGAGGTCAGAATGTCTTTTTCCCGCAAAATTGGGGTGCGACCTGAGATGTAGAAGCGAGTTCTTTGATCCGCATTGGTAATTACGCAGTCGCCGATGATCAGCTTTTCATTAGGCTTTAGTTCGACTTTTAGCGCCATTTTGTACCTCTATCCGATCCGCGTTCCTACTGGAATAGTCTAAGGACGTTTTGGTCCGCTTGTGATGCCATGGATAGGGCGGTTGACGATAATTGCTGGCGAGTTTGCAGAGCTAACATGTTAGCGCCTTCTTCGTTTACATCAGCCAAAGTCAACATATCAGCACCGATTTGGAGCGTGTTGATCATTTCTTTTGTGAAATCTTTGCGGTTTTCAACAACCGTAAGGTTTGTACCGAAAGTTGAAGCTTGGCCGCGCAATGTATTAAGTGCTTTTGTAATTGTGCCCAAAGTGTTGTTGACGGCCACGTCACTGTCAAAGCTGCCAAGTACATAGCCGGTTCCTGCAACTGCTGTCATGTCGGTAGTTGAGTTGGTATCATCAAGCGCAAAGTCGCCACCCGCAGTTGTGATTGTAACAGTGGTGCCATCTGTGTCAGCTGTTACGTCAGGTAGGGCGTCAAGTGCGGCAATGATTTCGGTGGCGGTCGCTGTTGCTCCGTATGGAATTGTGTGAGTAGTTCCGCCAAAAGAGAGTGTTAGCGTGTCATCGGTTTCGCGACCTGCAATTAAGTTGGCTTCTGTTACAGTGTTCGTCGAAATTGTACCTACCGTGATGTCCGGCAAGTCGAGCAGGCCTGACGTGTCGGTGAGGTCAATTGCGAGTGTCTCAAGTTTTGAGGTGCTGTCTTCATTGAAGATAACTTGCAAGTCATTGCCCGGACCAGCCAATAGGTTTTTCCCGCTATAACCAGAGTCTTTGGCTACAGTCTCAATCTGCGCAAGCAATTCATTGTATTCTGCGGCATATTTTTGGCGATCCCGTACAAGGGATGTTTGTAGGGCTTGATTGGCTTTGGCCTTTGCAGCTTCAACTAAATCCACAATTGTCGACATACCAGTATCGGCAGCTTTGATCGTCTGAACGGCTTGTCCCATAGAGTCTAGCAAAGTTGCCAAGTCATTGGATCTATTGCCTAAACCCTGTGCAGTGAAGAATGAGTTGGGGTTGTCTAACGCAGAGTTGACCTTTTGGCCTGTCGCAAGTCGGTTTTGCGTCCGCGCCAATAAGTCCGCGGTACCTTGCAATGAGAGTAGGTTTTGCCGAACCGATTGGGAGAGGGTGATATCTGCCATGTCAAACCATCCTGGTAAAAGTTAACAATTCGTTCGCCTTGATTCTTAGCGACAATGAATTGTTAATCTTACCGAAAGGTTAACGCTAGTCTTTAGTGCGTTTCATTGTGGGACAATGAGTGTTTTAGCTGTGTATAAAAAAACGGCCCGTTCCCACGGGCCGTTTTCTGGTAGAGCCTAGTTGTTCTTAGCCGAAGAGACGAAGAACGTTTTGGTCTGCCTGAGATGCGAATGATAGAGATGTTGAGGAAAGTTGCTGGCGAGTTTGAAGTGCTAGCAAATTCGCGCCTTCCTCGTTGCTGTCAGCAAGGACTAGTTTACCGGCACCTTCTTCGAGCGTGTTGATTAGTTTCGTGGTAAAGTTTTGACGGTTCTCAACAACGGTCATATTTGTACCGAAGGTTGACGCTTGGGAGCGTAAAGTACCCAAAGCCTCAGTCAAATTTCCGAGGGTAGTGTTGATTCCGCTGTCAGTTTGGAAGTCACCTGCAACAAAGCCAGTGCCTGCTGTAGTAGCAAGGTTGGCGGTTGTGATGTTGTCATCGAGAGCTATTTCGCCCCCTACAGCAGAGATGGTCATATTGGTGCCATCGCTAGATGCAGTGACACTGTCAATCTTGTTGATTTCCGCCGCAACTTCTTCGGCTGTTACGCCAGCACCAAACGCAATCGAGTGAGTGTCGCTGCCTATCGTGAGTGTCAGAGTGTCACCAGTTTCTGCACCGGCTTCCAACGTTGTATTTGCGATGGTGTAAGAAGAATCTGTACCCAAGCCGAGGTCCGTAAGTCCCAAGGCAGTGGTGGTGTCGGTGTAATCAACCGCAGCTACGCCAAGCTTTGATGTGCCGTCTTCATTGAAGACCACAGACAAATCATTCGCAGTTCCGCCGGCAAGCAGGTTCTTGCCATTATAGCCGGCGTCTTTTGCAAGTGTTTCAATTTGCGAAAGCAGTTCATTGTATTCACCCGCATATCTGCGGCGATCTTCAGATGAAGAAGATTGCAGCGCTTGGTTCGCCTTGCCTTTTGCAGCTTCAACAAGTTTGGTGATTGATTGAATGCCCTCGTCAGCTGCTTTGAGTGTCTGGGTGCTTTGACCCATGTCATCTAGCAGGTTTCCGAGATCCGACGCGCGGTTGTTCAGCGCTGATGCAGTGAAAAACGAATTCGGATTATCAAGGGCGGAGTTTACTTTGAGGCCTGTAGCCAGTCGATTTTGTGTATTCGACATCATGTCCGCTGTGGATTGCAGCGAGAGCAAGTTTTGGCGTACGGCCGCTGAAAGATGAATCATCTCAGACATTATTTTTCCTCTTCTAGGCTATACAAGAACTCCATTCTGGAGCCTTGAAATGAAGATGAACCATCAAAGCTAATGAAAGGTTAATATCTTCGCATTATGCGAAACGCGAAATTGCATTATGCAAAAGGCGTTACTAAACAATGACTTGTAATGTGCCGCATATCGGAACTTGGCGTCGCAAACAATGAGATGTTGTGAGATTTGTTAAGAATCGCTGCATGGTTCATCAATAAAGCGGCTGACTTTTTGCCTGCTTAGTGAGAAATTTCTGTCTATCGAGTGGCTCGTGCATTCTGCTCGCAAAGTTTATTCTTGGTGCCCTAATAACAACGCAAGTTCAGCTGCATAATCATTCGCTTCGTATGTCTGGAAACAGTTATGGTGGCATGTTCCGTGGAACACGTGGGGTGCACACGGTCCGGGCCCGCAAGAGTATTGGTTTAGTGGTCAAACCTCGAGTTACACATAGTTGAGGCGCAACCCATTGACATTGACAGGGGAGTATTTGGAGAAACAAAGCTGCTGTTGTCTAAATCAGAGCTGCAATTGAGAGCTAATGAAGGTGTTTCAATTCAGCTAAAAAAATGGCGAGCCGAAGCTCGCCATTTAACTCTTGTTTGTTGCCTAAAGTTCTTAGAACAACCGCAACACGTTTTGGTCCGCTTGAGAAGCGAATGAAAGTGAAGTTGAGGAGAGTTGCTGACGTGTTTGCAAAGCAAGCAAGTTGGCACCCTCTTTATTGGTATCAGCAAGGGTTAGTTTGCCAGCACCTTCTTCAAGTGTATTGACTAGGCGAGTTGTGAAGCTCTGACGGTTTTCAACAACTGTCAAATTCGTACCGAATGTAGATGCTTGTGAGCGAAGTGTGCCCAAAGCGCTCGATAGAGCTGACAGAGATGTGTTGATTCCCGCATCTGAGTTAAAGTCACCAGCTACGAAGCCAGAACCGGCTGTAGTTGCTAAGTTGGCTGTTGTATCGTTATCGTCTAGTGCAATCGCGCCACCAACTGCAGTGATCGTAAGATTTGTACCGTCGCTTGAAGCTGAAATGCTGTCTAGCTTGTCGATCTCGGCAGCAACTTCTTCAGCTGTTACGCCTGCGCCGAATGCAATTGAATGCGTTTCAGAGCCAACTGTAAGGGTAAGCGTGTCACCTGCTTCAGCACCAGCTTCCAAAGTCGTGTTTGCAATTGTCAGCGAATCGTCCGTGCCCAAGCCTAGGTCGTTTAGACCCAGTGCACCTGTCGTGTCGGTGTAATCAACAGCTGATACGCCTAGTTTTGATGTACCGTCTTCGTTGAACACAACTGAAAGGTCGTTACCAGTGCCTGCAAGCAAGTTTTTGCCTGAGTAACCAGCATCTTTAGCAAGTGTTTCGACTTGTGATAGGAGTTCGTTGTACTCACCAGCAAATTTTTTGCGGTCAGCAGCTGATGAAGATTGAAGTGCTTGGTTTGCTTTACCTTTAGCAGCTTCGACCAACTTAGTGATCGATTGAATGCCTTCGTCAGCAGCTTTTAGAGTTTGAACTGATTGTCCCATGTCATCGAGCAGGCCGCTCAAATCTGATGCACGGTTGTTCAAAGAAGAAGCTGTGAAGAATGAATTCGGGTTGTCGAGTGCAGAGTTAACCTTGAGGCCCGTCGCTAGACGGTTCTGCGTTTTTGACATCATGTCCGCTGTAGACTGCAACGATAGCAGGTTTTGACGCACTGCGGATGAAAGATGAATCATCTCGGCCATTTACTATTTCCTTTTCTAGGTACTTAAGGGCTCCTTCCTGGAACCACTGCATACAAAGATGACGGATTATAGCTAATGGAGTGTTAACGGGTGACGCAAGGCGCAAAAAAGGCGGGTTCGAAAACCCGCCTTGATATCGTAAGTATCTGTAATAATTACAGAAGACGAAGAACGTTTTGGTCAGCTTGCGAAGCGAACGACAATGATGTCGAAGCAAGTGACTGTCGTGTTTGAAGAGCCAGAAGATTGGCGCCTTCTTCGTTAGAATCTGCCAACGTCAGCTTGCCAGCACCCTCTTCGAGAGTGTTGATCATGGACTTGGTAAAGTCTTGACGGTTTTCAACAACTGTTAGGTTTGTACCGAACGATGAAGCTTGCGACCGCAATGTACCCAACGCACTCGTAAGACTGCTAAGTGTGGAGTTGATGCTGTCGTCAGTTCCAAAGCCACTTGCAACAAAACCTGTACCAGCAGTTGTAGCTAGGTTGGCAGTTGTATCGTTATCGTCGAGCGCGATTTCGCCACCAGATGCTGTAATTGTTAGATTCGTACCATCGCTTGATGCTGAAATACTGTCTAACTTGTCGATCTCTGCAGCGACCTCTTCAGCAGTGACGCCAGCACCAAAAGCGATCGAGTGAGTGTCAGAGCCTACCGTGAGGGTAAGTGTATCGCCAGCTTCAGCACCCGCTTCAAGTGTGGTGTTTGCAATTGTCAGCGATGAGTCTGTGCCTAAGCCCAGATCTGACAAGCCTAGTGCGCCTGAAGTGTCAGTATAATCGACAGCGGTTACATTAGCTTTTGATGAACCAGTTTCGTTGAATACCACTGACAGGTCGTTGCCTGAACCAGCAAGCAAGTTTTTGCCTGAATAGCCAGCATCTTTAGCCAATGATTCAATTTGAGAAAGAAGTTCGTTGTACTCGCCCGCAAACTTGCGACGGTCATCTGAAGAAGACGATTGCAAAGCTTGGTTTGCTTTACCTTTAGCAGCTTCAGCAAGTTTTGTGATCGCTTGAATGCCTTCGTCAGCAGCTTTCAGTGTTTGAACAGCTTGTCCTTGGTCATCCAATAGACCACTAAGGTCAGATGCACGCGAGTTCAATGACTGCGCAGTAAAGAATGAATTTGGATTGTCTAGTGCTGAGTTAACCTTCAAGCCTGTTGAAAGTTTGTTTTGCACTTGGCCCAGCATTTCTGCGGTGCCTTGTAGGGCAGTAAGGTTTTGACGTACTGCGCTTGATAGTTGAACAGCCATGATACTAATACTCCATTCTGGCTTTTAACGGGCCATTCTGGCCCGCGAAATATCTGGCAAACTAAACTCGTGTCTGACCAGCTGGTGACCATAAACACCGTGGCCAGTGAAACAAACCTTAACGACCTGTATCTGGCTAATTCTATGGTTAATGGTTCGTAAGGTGCTGAATCTGCAGGTAACTTCTTATTAATCCGAGTTGATGATTTGTTGCTCTTTTGGCCATCTGAAGCTGAGTTGTGTGTCGTCTTGGGCCATGTTTGAATGGTTGGACGAACGCAGCGATCTACTTCGTTCAAATGACGAAGCAACAAGTGTGGCCTCAAATAATATGTCTGACGGCGTGGAAAGGGATCCGCTAAGGTCTTCAGTCCAAGTCAGAACGTCGTCCTCCTCGCCAGCGGGTAGTTTCCGAGGCGCTTCGAGGCGGTCATCGTCTGTTTTCAATACTGGACGTGGCATAGGGCTGTTATGTTGCCCGAAATGGTTGCTGTCATCAGCTGAATCTGCCGAGTTGCCAACGTATCTGTTCGTTACACCGATTTTGAAACTCATGACCTTTCCCCACAATGAGACTAATACCTAGTCTGCACTATGGAGAAAGTGTGTTGAGTTCGAGTGTTATTGAATCGTGTTATTTAATTAAAATTGAAACTAAAGCGTTGTGTTTATTGACACGCCCTTCATTTGCGGCGCTGTGCCCGCATTGCCTTGACCCGTGTTGCCGTATGCGCTTGTTTCGTTTGAATTGCCAAGTTGTGAAGCTACGCTGCTGACGATTTCTTCGGATAGCGATTTTGCAGTTGCAACCACACGAAGGTTTTCAGCCATCTGAGTGGCCAACGCGGCTTGTCCTTGCTGTAGCTTTTCCAAAAGGTGAGGGGCCTTAGTGCGAATTTCTTTGGCGTTAGACTGGATCGCACGGGCAAGGCCCACGTATTTTTGCGCCAAGGTGGTCTTTTCAGCTGCAAGCTCGCTTGCCTGAAGAAGTTTGCCCGAACGCAGTAAGTTCGTTTCGTTGTTCATAATGTCAACAAGTGCCCGAAGTGAAAGCTCAGCGTCTGCACAGACCTGCTCAGGTGAATCAGGCATAGGCATTTTCTTTGTACTTGCGAGAGCTTGTGCCCTCATTTGATGTGGGGTCATTTTTGATATGCTCCTGCTGGAAGAGACGAGTATTGAGAAGTTGATGCGGATTGATGAGCGATGAGATCGCGTAGAATGCTGTCAGATAGACCAACGCCGCCAGATTTTGCCATTTCGTTGGCATATTCGGTAGACATCATCCCGCGCCATGTTTCTTCAGCGTAACCACCGCCGAATTCACTGTCGGAATTTGATGCTTCTGTTAGTTGAGACAAGAGCGTTGTTAGGAACACACCTTCTAGTTCAACTGCTTTGTCTTTGAGCTGTTTGAACGATTGCTCCGACATGTTGTTTGGACGCTCAACAGGAATATGTACTTGCGAGAGAGACATTAGAGCACCTCAATTTCTGCTTGAAGCGCGCCTGCTGCTTTGATCGCCTGTAAGATAGAAATCATGTCACGCGGTGTGATGCCCAATGAATTCAGACCATTCACAAGCTGTTGAAGAGTGACGCCATCTTTAACAACGGTGAGATTACTATCTATTGTGTCGACGATTAGTTCTGTTCGAGGAACGATCACAGTGTCACCTTGGGCCAACGCATTTGGCTGTACGACCTGAGGGGACTCGCTGATACTGACTGTGAGATTGCTCTGGGCCACTGCAACAGTGGATACTCTTACTTCTTTACCCATGACGATGATGCCAGAGTTTTCATCAATGATGATCTTTGCTGGTAAGTCTGGTGTGATCACCAGCTGCTCAATGTCTGTAATCAGATCAACGATATTGCCGTTGAAGCCTTTTGGCAGCGTCAGCTCAACAGTTGCATTGTTGAGTGGAACCGCTGTTGGCATGCCAATAAGATTGTTTACCGCAAGAGCGATCCGCCGCGATGTTGTGAAATCAGGGTTGCGAAGTGCCAATCTAGCAGAGCGACGAGTACCCAAAGAGAAGTTGACTTCTCGCTCTATTATGGCGCCGTTTGAAATTCGGCCTGTTGTCGGCACACCTGTTATGATGGAAGCGCTGTCGCCGCTGGCTTGGAAGCCATTTATCGCTACTGCGCCTTGCGCAATGGCATAGACTTCACCATCTGCACCCATCAGTGGGGTAACCAGTAAATTACCGCCTTGAAGTGACTTTGAATCGCCAAGCGCGGATACAGTTACGTCAATTCGTGAGCCTTGCGATGAGAAGGGAGGGAGGTTTGCTGTGACCATAACCGCTGCAACATTTGCTGTTCGCATCGAGCTGCCAAGCGTATTGACCCCCATGCGTTCCAACATTGCTTGCAGGCTTTGTCGTGTGAATGGTGAGTTGTTTAGACCATCGCCAGTGCCGTTAAGGCCAACAATGAGGCCATAGCCGACGAGTTGGTTTTCTCGCACGCCTTCAATATCAACGATATCTTTGATGCGTGCCGCATTAGCGGTCGCCATAACTGTGAGCATCAATGCAAGGACTGCAACCGCTCTTAATGTAAATGCCAAAATCTTGGTCATCATATTCCCCAGTTTCTTAAAATCGTCTGGTTGAGCTCCCCAGCTCGGACCATTCGATGTTGCTGATTAGAATGCGAGAAACGTGCCAATAGTTCGATCTGACTTAAGCTGTTGAAAAATATGTATTTATTTTTTTGATGGTCGCGTGGTTAAGTTTTGATAGGAAATAGTTGCCGGGCACTGGCGTTTGATGTGTCGTGTATGGTATTTATTGCCTAGCAGTGATTTGTCACCGCAGTGATCCGCTTGGAGCGATGAAATATGCGCATTATTGACACCAATAGATTGAACCGCACTGGGCAGAAATCTGCAAAGAAGAGCGGCGAAAGCGGCGAAGCAAAGTTTTCAGTTCCGGGGGAAGCAGGTGAAGCGTCAACAGCTAGTTCAACTGCGGAAACTCAATCAGTTGGTGGTATCGACGCATTGCTCGCTCTCCAAGCTGTTGAAGACCCGTTGTTCGCTAAGAAGAAAGCTATTGGCAGAGCGAACGATCTTCTGGACAACTTAGAAGAGATTAAAACAGACCTGTTGGTCGGACGTGTCTCCGAATCTCGGCTTGATAATCTATTGAGCAAAGTAACGCGCATGCGCGATAAAGCGGAGCCGGGATTAGAAGAGATCATTGACGACATTGAACTTAGAGTTCGTGTCGAGCTAGCAAAGTTTAATAGATACTAGCGTTTAGCCAAAAAAACGCTGGTTTTGTTGGCGTCATCACGTAGACACAATCCCGCCGTAAACGCTAACCGACAATCTGACTTGCCGTATTCGTGGTTCGACACTATATATGGCGCCATAGATTTAGGGAGTGAATTACAGTGTCAATGGATTTGGACAACAAGGTCGACCTCGACAGTGATGCTATCCAAGACTTGGACAACTACCGTCCGGGTAAAGACGAAGAGTTTATGAACCCGCGTCAACTTGCTTATTTTCGTAAGAAATTGGTGGCGTGGAAAGACGATATTTTGCGCGAAAGTCGCGAAACATTGGAAGCTCTTCAAGAAGAGAGCACAAACCACCCAGATATCGCAGACCGAGCATCGTCAGAGAGCGACCGTGCACTTGAGTTGCGCACGCGAGATCGTCAACGCAAGTTGATCTCGAAGATCGATTCTGCTTTGGCTCGAGTTGATGACAAGTCATACGGTTATTGTGAAGTTACGGGTGACCCAATTGGTATCGCTCGTTTGGACGCGCGTCCAATCGCAACGATGAGCTTGGAATCACAAGAAAAACACGAACGCCGTGAAAAAGAGTATCGCGACGAATAGATTGTTTCGCTTTGGGTTAGTTGCCTAAGGATTTAACTAATTGCGTTTGCTGCGGATTCGTTGTGAAATACACACGAATTGAGTGTTTGGGTTTGTAAGGGGTGTCGCGTCTGGATGAGTAACGCATTGGCACATATTGGATCAGCTTCAAGTGCAACCGCCATTGATGCAGTCGCGGACGCGAAGGCATGGCCGATATCTCAACCTTATGATGTGGTTTTCTATCGCTCTTATGGTTTGAAGTCCAACGTCAACGTTTCGTTCCAGCACGTCTTTGACTTTGATGCCTTTAAATCGGATCGAAAGTTCACTCATTGCGCGCTGGTTGGTTCTGAGTTGACAGCCATTGAAGCTTACCCTCGGGCCGTCAAAGGTTATTACACCGATATGGTTCATCCTGGTGGCGTCCGTTTTGTGCCAGTGATCGACCTTTGTTACGACAATCAAAACAGATATCGCGACTTCATGGTGCTTCGCGCACCTGGACTTAGCGTGCCGGATACAGCGTTTGGAGCTGAGTCCATGTTGAAAGCGTGGCGCTATATAGAGTCTAAGTATGGCCTTCGGCGTTTTCTTGGTATTGGCCGTGGTCCGCGAGACAGCAACGCAAAGCAAATCAAAGAGTGGCTTTCATGCTCCGATTTGGTTTTGAAGATCCTTGCGGACTCCAAGCGCTTTGGTTTGGAGTTTCAAGAGCAAGTTACGCCAAGCGGCCTAGTTGCGACATTGACCGGGCTTGGTTGGGAAGACGTCACAAGTGACTATGCGCCCCATCGGTTTGAAACGAAAAGTCGACAGTATACTCAACGTTTTGGCCTTACTGGCGGAAACAAAGCCGGTGTAGATCTTTACGCGCTGAAGATGGCGTGGAGCCTCGGGACGTTCGCAAAGTCTATCCAAAAACAACAGTATTTGGTTGAAGAATACATAAATCGACGTCTATCAAATGTCTTGCCCGACGGTGGGCTAGACGCAAGTCGATTTTTTGAGAAATTTACCGCTGAGAATGCGATGCAGGTGTTGCATCAGATTAAATCCTCACGAAAAGAAGATTTTTCGCAGCATATTGATCCGCTTCTTGCTGAACTTTCGAACAAGCGGCATGTGCTAAAATAGCCCTCACTGGCTCCTTAATCCTTCAAGTAACTTCTTCGTCAAGCAGTTGAACTGTTCGATTTCTGCGTGTGTCAGAGATGACAGCATCCGCTCTTCATTTTTGACGTGCAAAGGTAGGATTTTATCGACTTTATCTTGGCCAAGCTTTGTAAGCGTCACAATTATTCCACGACGATCGTTTGGGTTTTTTTCTCTCGCGACATAGCCAGCTTTCTCTAATCTATCTATTCGATTTGTCATGCCGCCTGACGAGACCATGGTTGCTTCATATAGCTGAGTTGGTGTGAGTGAGTAAGGCGCACCAGAACGCATTAAAGTTGCCAAAACATCAAATTCTCCCGCGTGAAGCCCGTGCTCTGAAAAGAACGGCTCGAACTCTTTTTGTGTGATGAAGTTTGAAAGTTCCGACAGGCGGCCAAGGGTCAGCATTGGCAGCCGGTTGATATCAGGTCGTTCTTTTTTCCACTGCGATGCAGCAAACTCGGCGCGATCCATAGCTCGTCCTTTTTATCTTGACATTAAGATACTTTATATCAAGATACATTGCAACTTGGTTTTGTAAGAGTAGGGAGCTGCCGTGGTTGTAAGAAATCATAGTAAAAACAGATTGGCGCTTTCAAAATTCGCTGAAGAGAACCGGACATTGGTCTCGATAAGCTTGTTAGCCGTTGTCGGAATTCTACTTGGGCTGACCACAATAAACAGCAAGTTGGCTTTCTTAGTAGGCTGGAACCCGATTGCGTTTATGGCAACGACAAGTACGGCGGGCGGGATGCTGATGCTGTTTGGCGCATTGCTTTTTAAGGTTCAACTCTCGTTCTCAAAGAAAATCGCCTTCTATTCATTTGGATCAGGCTTGCTATTTGCTGTCCCAAATCTGATTTTCTTTTACGTTATTGTTGAGGTTGGCGCAGGTTTCGTAGCGCTCGTAACCGCATTCGTTTCGATCCTTACCTACATATTTATGGTGTTGCTAAGAGCCGAAAGGCTGAGTCTTGCACGCGCATTGGGCGTCGTTGTTGCGCTGGTCGGTACGCTGGTTTTGAGTTTTGGGAAGCTTTCTGATGGCGAGTTAGCGCCATATTGGGTCGCGCTGACGCTTGTTGCTCCGTTTTTTTTGGCAATTGGAAATATATACAGATCTTGGTTTTGGCCAAAAGGTGCATCTCCATTTGCCTTAGCACCACAAATGCTCATTGTCGCTGGTCTGATAAGCTTTGCGATCGTACCGTTTTTTGACGCAAAATTGGATTATACGGGGGCCCAAACATTGCTGCCGACATTTGCCGCGCAAGTTGGCTTATTTGCAATTGGTTTCGCATTTTACTTCACGTTGCAGAAATTTGCTGGCGCAGTTTATCTGAGCCAAATAGGGCCGATTATCGCGCTGGTGGGAACAGTTCTAGGAATTGTTGTTTTGGGAGAAGCGCTTACGACTTCATTGTTAGTCGGTGGCTTTGCAATTGTTGCTGGAGTTGTAATCTTCAATATTGCGAAGCGAAACTAGAGCTCAATGCCTGTCTGGACAATTGAGAAGGACGCAGCAAATTGGGGAAAGCCGCGTCCTTCTGGGGAATGCCAATCGAAAATTGGGGAAATCGATTAGCAATTCTTATGTTTGACTAGAAGGGTAGGATCGCATCCAAGAACTGCTGGCCGTATCTAGCTTGTTGAACTTGAGTGATTTGACCTCTGCCGCCGTACGAAATGCGTGCTTGTGCAATCTTTGTCGACGGAATTGTATTGGCAGCGCCGATGTCTTCGGGACGCACAATTCCTGCAATGATCATATCTCGAACTTCAAAGTTTACGCGAACCTCTTGCCGTCCTTCGATAACTAGGTTGCCGTTGGGCAAGACTTGAACAACGACTGCAGCAACTTGGGTTTGAAGGCTTTCTGAACGATTGACCGTCCCGTTGCCGCTATCTGAGATTCCTGATGATGTATTGATTGCGGTTGATGCCGAAACATCCGGCACGGCCATGTTGAATAAGGACCCAATTGCTCCGCCAGCTCCTGCTTCATTTGTGCTTGTGCGTGCAGTCGTTGTTTTGTTTGAGAATTGTGCCTTGTCCGAAATTGTGACTTCGACGGTCAATATATCCCCAACTCGGCTGGCGCGCTGATCCTTAAAGAAACCGCGTTTTCCCGAAATGAACAAAGAGTTTGGTGAATAAGCCACTTGCTCCGGTTCCGGCATTGGCATGTTCACTGGTTTGTAGCCAGCTTGCACAGTCGGGTTGTCGATTGACGACAATGCCGGTGCGTTGCCAATGTTGGCCAGCTGGTTTGCAGTTGTGCAAGCGGTTAAACTGGCACCAAGTGCGATGATTGATATGAGTTTGAAAAGCTTCATGATTGGCTCCTGCTACCGGCTTGCGACACGTGTTGCGTCATTGGACACAAGTACTTTTCCAGTACCGGTTGCGATTCCCTCGACTGTCTTTTTTGACATGAGGTTTAAAACTGATACAGCTTGGCCTTTGGTGGCGGACTGCAATGCACGGCCTTTGACGCTGAGTTCAAGAGGTCCCTGTTTGAAGTAAAGGGTTACCATCTCGTTTCGGTTGATGACTGTCGGCTCTCTAAAGTCGCTCAATCGCAGCAAGCTGCCGCCTTGGATGGATCGCGTTAGGCTTTTTCCAACAAGATCTGATGCGTCCAGTTCGCCTTGAGCCTTCGAAAATCTCAGAGGAGCAATATCGAATTTGATATCTTCTGCTCCAATGATTTCACCATTTGACATTGTGCGTACCAAATGTGCGGCAGGCGCTAAGATTTCACCCCGGCCAACAATGTTTATCGTGGAGCTTAGACCTGACAGTGAAAGTCTTGCTTCGATCCGACCTGTTTCAGGCGTAAAGTTGAAATCTAGAAGTGTCGCTGGAGTGCTGGAAGATAGAGCGGCAAACAAAGGTTGGTATGCGCCGTACGTCGTGAACTGGATTGTTTGTTCAGGTTGCAGTTGATTTCGATCGAGCAACTCAGACGTGAACATGCCACTTAGAAAGTCCTGATTGATCGCAACTCCCGGACGTTCAACACGAACCTGTATGATCCCATTGGTTGTGAAGTCGGTTAGACCCGCACGCTGCGCCGCTAAGCTGATGCTTGCAAGGGGAACCGTGCCAACAGTCCCAGGTGCTGGGGAACGGAACAGACCCGTTTCGGCCAAATTGCCTGCATTGTCGAACATGTCGCCAACGGTCACAATGTTTGAAGACACAACCACATTGCTTTTTAGAGTGGGCGCAGCAATCGCCGCGCCTGATAGCAATAGTGTTGCTGTCAGTCCAAAAACTAGTTTTTTGACGGAGGTCAGCATCTTACCTAATCCCCTAACGTAGCTGCGCTGTGGCTTGAAGCATTTCGTCAGCGCCTGAAATCACACGAGCATTCATTTCGTAAGCACGTTGTGCTGCAATCAAATCCGCGATCTCAGTCACGGCGTTTACGTTCGCCATTTCGAGGTGGCCTTGAAGAAGGTTGCCGAAACCGTCAGCGTTTGCTGTTCCGGTTTGTGCTGGTCCACTAGCTGCTGTTTCAATGAATGTGTTATCGCCGGCTGCCTCTAGGCCTGCTTTGTTTACGAAGCGCGAAAGTTGGATTTGACCTAACGCTGTTGCTTCGGTGTCTGTGCCAAGCAGTGCTTCCACCACGCCGTCAGCCGAAATGGACACCGACTTTGCGGTGTCTGGAATTGTAATGCCAGGTTGAACAGCATAGCCCTCAATGGTGACTAGAGCGCCTGTTGAATCTCGTTCAAAAGAGCCATCTCGAGTGTAGCCCGTTCGTCCATCTGGTAGGTCTACTGAGAAGAAGCCCTCACCACGAACAGCGATGTCGAGTTCTTTGGATGTTGGAGCAACGCTACCTTGGCTCATGATACGAGGTGTAGCGCCGGTTTTAACACCCGAACCAATTTCTACACCTGTAGGGAGTTGTGTGCCGCTTTCAGAAGTCTGTGAGCCGGAGCGGCGGTATACTTGGTAAAGCAAATCTTGGAAATCAGCACGCTGGCGTTTGAAGCCAGTGGTTCGCATGTTGGCGATGTTGTTTGATAGAACTTCAACATTGCGTTCTTGCGCAGCCATCCCGGTTGATGCGGTATAAAGAGCTTTCATTTTGTGTTCCTTTCGCAGGGGATAGTGCGGTTAAGAGTTGATGTCGCCAAGACGCTTGATTGCGCTTCGTCGTAGGTCGTCTTGTTTGGTTTGCATTGAAGCAAGCGAAGTGTAGGCGCGCGTGACGCGGATCATTTCTGTCATTTCAGTAACGCCAGAGATGTTTGAGCGCTCGATCGCCATATGTATAATGTTTGACTGATTGTCAAAAATGGGATTTTCGCCAGAGAACATCGTATCGCCGACACGCGTCATGCCTTGTTCATCCTCAAACTCAGCAATACGAAGAATTCCTTTGTTGCCGGCTGATGACGAGACACGTCCGTCCTTGGTAACGGTGATGCCAGTTTCATCTGCGCCAAACGTTAAGAAACCGCCATCCGCAAGAACTGCGTGGCCTTCAGAAGTTACGAGTTCGCCTCTTTGATTGAGTTGAAACCCGCCATTTCTGGTGTAACGTTCGCCATCTGGAGTATTGATTACAAAAAAGCCTTTGCCCTGAACAGCCATGTCCAGTTCGTTGCCAGTCTGCTGAATAGAACCTTGAGCGAAGTCGTTGAGCGTTGCCCAGTCTTGAGTAAAGGACAGCGGCTGATCCATCATACCAAAGGTCTTATCCTTGGCTGCAGGATCTATGTACTCTTCAAAGAGTATGTCTACACCCTTGTAGCCTGCAGTATTGATGTTGGCCATATTATTGGCAACTACATCCATTTGACGCTGCAAAGCGATCTGGCGTGATAGACTTATGAGCTGTGCATTTTCCATTTTGCACGTATCTCCCCAATTTTGTTAAGCGATCCACTTCCCCAAGTTTTTCGCCTGCCAACATTAATGCGAGTATCGTGCCAAGTTTTAAGCTGTTGATTTTAAAGTGTTTTATTATGAGTTGGTGGGGCGATTGTGTGGTCGAACGCTGATTTCGGCATCTTATGCCCGGCAATTTTTGCCTGCCAGAAAGAATTTGGTAACTATTCGTTAACCTTCTCGTCGTTACGTGGGTATAAGCAAAGAAAATCTCACGTTCATAAGACAGTAGAGCATCAAGATGGCAAATGAAGCAGCCGGCGAAATTGACGGCGAAGAAGGTGAAGGCGTAAAAAAAGGTCCTCCGATGATGATTATCATTGGTGGTGCTGTCGCGCTTCTTCTGATTATCGGCGCTGCTGCATATTTTCTTATGTTTGCAGGTGGTGGCGAGGATGCTGCTAAGCCGGGAAATGCTCCCGAAGCTCGACCTACTTATTTCTATGACTTGCCCACGATAACAGTAAACCTGAATTCTAAAGGCGAGACAAAGGACCTGTTCTTGCGAGTCGCTGTATCGATAGAGTTGGCAGATGAGTCTCAAGTTGAAAATGTAGAACCGCTAATGCCTAGAATTCTGGATACTTTCCAGGTCTATCTGCGTGAGTTGGGGAAATCTGATCTCGAAGGTTCTGCTGGAATTTACAGGCTCAAGGAAGAGCTTCGCAGGCGGATCAATTTGGCACTGTTCCCAACGCAAGTCGAAAGCATCGTGTTCAAAGAAATACTGGTTCAATAGGGGAGTTGTAATGGCTGATAGTGATGCTGACGACCTTCTAAAAGAGTTTGGCGTCTCTGGTGATGAAGAGGGTGGCGGCAACGAAGATGATGCCGCAGCTGAATGGGCCGCGATGCTCGAGGGCGGCGATGACGATGAAGATGGGGCTGCCGCTGATCGTATTCTGAACCAAGATGAAATTGATAATCTACTTGGTTTCGACAGTGGCGACATCGGAATGGGAGAACTGTCTGGTGTCCAGGCACTCATTAATTCCGCGCTTGTTTCCTATGAACGTTTGCCGATGTTGGAGATTGTTTTCGATCGGCTCGTCCGGCTGACTACAACTTCACTACGCAATTTTACGTCAGACAATGTCGAAGTGTCCCTTGATAGTATTACTTCGGTACGGTTTGGGGACTACCTAAACTCGATCCCGTTGCCGGCTATTCTGACTGTTATCAAAGCAGAAGAATGGGACAACTTTGGTTTAATGACCGTTGAGAGTAATCTCATATATTCGATGATCGATGTGCTGCTTGGTGGACGCCGCGGCAGTAATACAATTCGGGTTGAAGGTCGGCCCTATACCACGATCGAGATGAGTCTAACTCAGCGCATGATTGAATTGATTTTGGACGACATGCACAAGGCCTTTGAGCCTTTGACGCCGGTCAGTTTCAATATCGAGCGAATGGAAACAAATCCTCGCTTTGCTGCGATCGCAAGACCTGCAAATGCGGCGATCCTAATTGAACTTCGCATCGATATGGACGACCGTGGCGGCAAGGTTGAGATTCTGTTGCCTTATGCGACGATCGAACCAATTCGTGAGCAGTTGCTACAGATGTTCATGGGTGAAAAGTTTGGCCGCGACCCAATATGGGAAGGCCATCTTGCATCTGAGATTTTTGCGGCGAATACCAACATCGAGGCTGTACTGCATGAGTGGGATATACCGCTTTCTGAGATGATGCGTATGGAAGAAGGAGATACTCTTATGTTTGATAGGTCTCCTAGCGATCCAGTGACACTGAAAGCTGGAGATGTGCTGCTGACAGAGGGTGTTATGGGACACATTGGGAACAATGTTTCCGTTCGTGTGACGAGGCCGTTGAATCCTCCAAAAGTGACAATGGCTGTCTTTGAGGCTA
>Ga0315336_1000942_pt1 | contig 64659 bp, 82 predicted proteins | sample ASW5metaG_FD_204512 | JGI IMG/M metagenome (GOLD analysis project Ga0315336, IMG submission 204512) | Ammonia-oxidizing marine archaeal communities from Monterey Bay, California, United States - ASW #5 | ecosystem: Environmental > Aquatic > Marine > Intertidal zone | place: USA: California... | reverse complement strand
CCGCGGGGCGCGGCCCCCCCCCCCCCCCCCCCCGCAGCCGAAGCAAGATAACCAGGGCAAACGAGGACAGGCAGGTGTGGATGCGGGGCGGGCACAGGATGAGCGGCGCCCAGTGGAACTCAATGAAATCACCACGCGCCGTGCCACCCCGGCAGAACTTTCCGCACAAGCATCGGCTGAAACGGTTAGTGGGCTCTCGGCTCTCGACCAAGCGCAACGCGATGCGCATGCGCGCCTAGAGGGACGCCTAGAGGGACGCCCTGGCAAGTCGTAAAAGTGACCTTCATAAAATATGGGGTTGTAATAATAGTTTCGAGTGTGCGAGTATTGTGAAATATTCTTCCCCGATTGGAGTATTAATAATAGTTGCAATTTCTTGACCAACATGTTCAGTATATCCAACAACATAACAATTTTTTTTATCTTGAAATAACGGCCCTTTATCAACCCATTCTTTGTGTAAAATCAATACACAATCATGATAAATGGCTTCCAAGAATGTATATTGCGTTCCACCACCATCACCCTTAATAATAGACATATCAACGACAAATTTACAATCATTTAATAAGTCTTTATTTTCATAAGATAAGGGTAGTGATTTCGGGTATTTTCCCTTCCAATAGGTTGCAAAATCTAGATCTTTTAATTTATGATGAACATAAAGACGATTTTCAGCACCAAATATTTGTATTTTTTTTTGTGATTCTGTAATTAATTGATTCGCATGTAAAATTAAATCGGTATGTTTATCAAAATCTATCCTTGAAATGGATACTGAATAATAATCAGAAGGTGTGTTTGATTTTGAATATTCATAAAATGGATGATATATAAATTTTGAATCAATATTATAGGTATCTTTTAAGTATGATTGAACTGTCTCTCGAATCGTAATAATTTTAAAATGTGCTAATAATTTGGGTAATGGATTTTCTTTTCCTTTTAACTCCGTTGGATCATGAATTATTAATTGAGTATCTTTAGGAAATAAATGTAAATATTTCCAATAATGTTTATCAAGAGAAGTTATCATTAAATTTGGTTTTTCTAATACATCATCAATTCTTAAATTTTGATAAGAAACACCATACCCAAAATCACGAGTATTTTTTTCGGTCCGTTTTGCGATTTTGAATAATGTATGATTATATTTAAGACACATATGTGCTGTACACGTCACCCATCCACCATAAATAGGTTTTGCCATATAAACTAGATTCATTTCCATAAGTTTATATCATTAAAAAAGAATAAGTTTAAATACTTTAAAAAAAAGAAACAACTACGTTTTTAATTGCAGGACCAATCTCACCCCCAATTTGTTTTACATCATTTGATATTTCATCCTCTGAATCTTCTTTTAAATCTGGAATATCATCTTCATCTGTGTCTTCTTTTAAATCTGGAATATCATCTTCATCATCAGATTCTTTTTTTAGACTAGGAATATCATCCTGATCCATTTTTTGGATGTCTTCGTCGGGAATATCGATTGTTATTTTTTTTACATCTTTTGGTTGGATTTGAATATCTTCCATATCTAGTAATTCATAGTCTTTCTCTACACCTTTCTCTTTATCTTTCTCTTTCTCTACATCCTTGACACCTTTCTCTTTTTCTACATCTTTTTCTAATTCATTTAATTTTGTTTGATTTACTTTAATTTCTTTAATGTTATCTTTATTAAATGTATTGATTCTTGGTTCTAATAACCGTATAGATAATTCATTCATTTTATTAATAGGGATTAATGTTTGAAATGATGATTGTTGTTGTTTATATTTTTGTTGAATGATTGCCCGGTTTAGTAAATATCCATTTAAAAGCATTCTTATATGATATAATATACAATATTAAAAAATGGAACAAATAATTCTAAAACCATATTATGAAGAAGATAAACTAGAAGTAGGTATAGATGAGGCAGGTCGTGGTTGTTTATTTGGACCTGTTTGTGTGGCAAGTGTTATCTGGAATCATGAAATAGATGATTCCAGTGTTGTTATTAAGGATTCAAAAAAACTCAGTGAAAAGAAGAGGAAAGAAGCATATCAATTTATCATTGAGAATAGTATTGCTTATTCCATACAATTCGTATCTAATAAGGAGATTGATAAAACAAATATATTAGATTGTACATTGAAAGGTATGCATTTATGTTTAGATGATATATCTACAAAGATACAATTTGATTCTATTATCGTTGATGGAAATCATTTTACAACCTATTATAGTGAAAGCATGGATGAATTTATTCCACATAAATGTATAATCAAGGGTGATAATTATTATAAATCGATTGCGGCCGCCAGTATATTAGCAAAAACGTATCGTGATAATTATATGGTTCAATTAACAGACGATAATCCTGAATTAAAAAAGTATGATATACACAATAATAAAGGATATGGGACAAAAAAACATATGGAGGCAATCCAACAATATGGTATTACCGAGTTACATCGAAAGTCATTTTCTCCTTGCCACTAATCAAACGTAATTGTTACGGAAGCATCTTTTTTTGTGGGAGTTTTAACAGGTGCTTGTAATGGGACAACTTGATAAAAGAGATGTTTTTTACCTTGAATATATTTTTCTTTGGATATTAATGTATATCGGTTCTTTTTTAGGAATTGGCGTAATATCGTGATACTTTTTTTATCATTTACATCTTGTAAATATTTATGTGCTTTACACGGAATATAATAATCAGATAATATAGGGGTTAATTCATTTAATTTTTCAACCGTCCTTAGTTCAATTAAATTAAGTCTTGTAAATGCGTGATTGTCATTGAATCCTGTGATACCAAATAAAGATAATAATTGTAAGGTTATATTTTTATCAGGTTGGACCTTAAATAATTGATCTTTCATAAAACTAAAAAATATTTTAATTATTAATTTTAACTTTAATTTTAACTAACTTAATGAGATATTATTTCATAAAGGTTGATGTTTAAATAATTTATTTAAAATAAAATACTCATATATATTATAGATGAGTGATAATACGGTTAATACATGGGATATCATAGATACATTTTTTAGAGATACAGAATATTATAAATCTCAACATCAAATAGATTCATTCAATGAATTCATTTTTTCAAAAGACAATGGAATTGAGAATATTATAAAACGAGAAAATCCATTTATATTGTTAAAGGGTGAATCCAAAGATAAATCTACATTTTTATATAAGATTGAAATATTTTATGGAGAAACATTAGATGAAAAAACGGGTGAGATTATTTATGACAAAGAAAATATATTTATATCATCCCCTTCGATATATGAAACTAAAGATGAAATGAAATATATGTATCCCAATGAAGCACGTTTAAAAAATCTAACGTATCAAAGTTGTGTTTTTTGCAATATAGGTATAAAATATACATTTATGGGAGAAGACGAACGATTTATAGTTCGCAATTTTGAAAAGATAAACTTGGGACAAATACCTATTATGATTCATTCAAAATTGTGTATTTTACATAAATTAGATCCGATTAAGTTAAGTGAATTTGGAGAATGCCCTTATGATCATGGTGGATATTTCATTGTTAAGGGAAAGGAAAAAATAATATTATCTCAAGAAAAGAAAGTGAGTAATATATTGTATGTAAATAAATCGGCGGATCCAACTATCATTCTTCAAGGTAATATTAAATCCGTTTCAAATGAAGGATTTCAATCATCGAGAACAAATATGATATCGTATGGTAAGCATAATCTAAAAACGAAGGTCAATGGTAATGAAGTGAAACGCAGTGAAAATACATGTATGGTCCGCATCCTAGGGTTTGATGTAATGATACCTTTATTTATTTTATTCAGGTCCCTTGGATATGAAACAGATAAAAGTATAGTATCGTTAATTATATATGATACAGATAATATTGAATTACGTCGAAAATTACTCGATTTATTGATACCATCTGTAAAGACATCTCATCCAATATTTACTCAAAAAGGCGCCTATCAAATGATGTCATTAAATACCAAAGGCAAGGAAAACTTTAATGTAATTGATTTATTAAATAATAATTTATTTCCCAATTATGGAGCAAATAACAAAGCAAAGGCACACTACCTAGGATATGCTGTAAGGAAGATATTATTAACACATTTAAATATATATACAGATACAGATCGTGATTCATATACGAATAAGCGGGTTGATTTACCTGGTTCTCTTTTGTTAGAGTTATACCGTGAATTATGGGGAATTTATAAACGGAATACATCCTTAAAAGTAGATGCTGAATATAAATTAAATTACGAATCAATGAAAACAACCGATATATCAACGATTATTAATGATTTTAATATATCACGAGTATTTGATAATTCTATCATGGATCGAATTACTAAATCTTTTGGTGCTAGATTTGGTACAGGTATTTCTTCCCGTCAAGGGATTGTTCAAGATTTAAATAGGAATGTTATGTTGGGAACATTATCACATACACGACGTTTATCAACTCCTTTACCAAGTGGGTCAAAGGCGATAGGTCCTCGTAAATTACATAATTCTCAGTGGGGATTAGTATGTCCTACAGAATCTCCGGATGGTGGTAATGTGGGTATTATAAATCACTTATCTATTATTGCTCGTGTCACGACAACCATATATGAAACAGATATAGAAGATGCATTAATGGATGCTGAAGTGATACCCTTATTAAATGTAACAAGCGTGGATATTTATAAATATACAAAAGTGTTCTTAAATGGGAGGTTGGTGGGTGTATATCATGAACCCAAGTATTTGTATAATTATATGAAATTATTAAAGGTAAATAGTTTTATAAATATTACAACATCTATTTCATGGAATATTAAGATGAATGAATTTCATGTTTTTTGCGATTCAGGAAGGATTATACGGCCTATATTTCGTTTATGTATGAAAGATGGGAAAAGACATAATAGTTTAATAAGAGGAGATTATAAATTACTAAAATCTTGGAAACGAGCCGTGAATGGATATATGTATAGTACTTATAATGATGATTTCCCAAAAAACATAAACGTGGATGATATTGATTTCGCCTCTTCGTTTTATTTTCGGGATGAGTTAAAGGATTTTAAGAAGAAATATGAGAATTTTATGGAAGTATTGGAAGAATATTCGTCTCCCCTCGAATATATTGATTCGATTGAATCTGAAAATGCGCTTATTGCCAAGGATATGAATACGTTTCAAGAAGAACATACACATTGCGAAATACATTCGTCTTTGATGTTGAGCGCAGTTGCGAATAACATACCTTTTCCCGAACATAGTCAATATCCAAGAAATGCGTTTTCCTGTCAACAAACAAAACATGCGGTGGGTGTTTATTCATCCGCCTATAATACACGATTCGAAACATTTTCACATATATTATATTATCCTCAGAGACCTATTGTAACAACACGGTATAAGAAATATACTGATGTTGATAAATTACCTTATGGTATAAATGCAATTGTGGCGATTGCTTCCTATTCTGGATATAATCAAGAGGATGCGGTAATATTAAATAAATCATCAGTTGATCGAGGTATGTTTAATTCGTTGTATTTGCGCAGTTATTCGAGTGAAGAAAGTAATGAAAAAGGTAGCAAAGTATATTTTGGAAATCCTTTGCTAGAAAAGAATGTACAAAAAATGAATGCTACAAAATATGAAAATTTAGATGATCATGGATTTGTCAATGAAAATACATATATTACAGCAGATGATACAATTATGGCGAAATGTCAAAAAGTAATCAATAAAGATGGAAAAGAAATCACAAACGTATTTGGCGAACGTATTAAATTTGGAACATCTGGTATTGTTGATAAAGTATCTGTGTTTAAAAATAATGAAGGATTAAGAACATGTAAAATACGGATTCGTAAGGAAAAAATACCGGGTATAGGTGATAAGTTTGCTTCAAGATGTGGACAAAAAGGTATGTGTGGTATGGTTATCCCAAGTTGGGATATGCCATTTACAAAAGACGGAATTGTTCCTGATATAATTATTAATCCTCACGCAATACCAAGTCGCATGACCATCAATCAATTATTAGAGGTTATCTTAGGAAAAAGTTCATGTTTGGGGGGATTTTTGGGGGATGCAACGGCATTTCAAAATAATAATATAAGTGAATTCTCAGAAGTATTACAAGGATTTGGTTATGAAAAGAATGGAAATGAAGTCATGTATGCTGGTATTACAGGTGATCAAATTAAAACATCCATATTTATTGGGCCAACATATTATCAACGATTAAAAATTATGGTTGCTGATAAGATTCATAGTAGAGCAACAGGTCCTTTACAACATTTGAACCGACAACCGGCTGCAGGTAGGGCAAATAATGGTGGATTACGTATTGGAGAAATGGAACGAGACTCTATTATTGGTCATGGTATTTCCCATTTCTTAAATGAATCAGTTATGGAGCGTTCTGATGGATGTAAGGTACAAATTGATGGTAAGACGGGGCTTATATCAAATTATGATGAAAATGAAAAAGATAAAAAATATGTAAATATTCCTTATTCAATGAAATTATTACTCCAAGAATTACAGACATTATGTATTGCTCCACGACTCGTTACAAAAGAAACAATTACTAACAAACCTGTATTTAATTATTTATATAAAAATGTATCCAAATATTCAGTTACACATGATTTCTTAAATGATTTTGAAGAAGAAGAAACATCTCTTGAAGATGACACTAATCCATTTTAAGATTCTCTAATAGTAAAACACTTGAATTATATATATCTCTTGCTATGTGTTCAAAATCTGTATGTTTGTAATATATTTTTGTAATATATTCGTCCTTATTTACGTATATATTTTTACATTGATAATGAATATTTCGTTCATGATAATATTTACAAGAAACGTCTCCATAATATGATAATTTCACGCTATCAATTATAATCGCTTTATCAATTGATTCAGTATATAAATCTTCTTTTTGGACCATAAGTTCTGAATCAACGGATGCATCTGTTGATATAATTTCACCAATACATTTGTATATTTTCCTTTGTTTTATATTCTCCATTACTTCTTCTAATTCCTTGGAGAGTGGAATATTCATTATTTTAGGATATTCAAGTATATTATCATTAAATTGAATAAATGCATCCCAGATATCATTATGTACCGTATCATAAATAGATAATATATCATTTACTAAATATAAGAATTGTTTAATCATGTGTTCAATACCTCTTACAGTATTATGATTATATACTTCTTTATACATAATAAATCGTGTGTTAAAATAGTCTTCAATATTAATTTTTACTTTATCTGAAAAGATGATTTCATTATTTTCAATTTTTGAATGATTCATAATACGTTCACATTCTATACCATAGTTGAGTCCTATCATTTTGATATCTCGTGAAAGATAATCAAATCGATCAACATCTATACCATTTTTATTTGAAATAATTTGATATAGATATTGTTTGGGATCTTGTATATTCGTAGGATAAATAATTTGAATCATGAAGTTTATTTCCGCATCTGAAAATCCAAGATTATATGTTTGATTCATTCTTGTAATTAATTGACCGGAACGATATTCATGGTTTTTTTCTTCAGGAACAATTTCATCAAATAAATGACTAAAAGGACCATGACCTATATCATGTATTAATCCCGCAATCGATATACATAGGATGTCTCTATCTGTAAATTCTTTATGTTGGTTGAGTATATTTATATATTTTTTCGCTAAATGATAAACACCAATTGAATGTTCAAAACGATTATGGGATGCTCCTGGAAATACATAATAACAACAACCTAATTGTTTAATATTACGTAATCTTTGAAATTCTTCTGTATCAATTATTTTCTTTGCCAATGGACAGACTGAGATTAATCCGTGAATAGGATCGTAAAGTTCCATAATTTAAAGTATACAATAATAATTACTTTAATTTCAAATTAATAAAAATATAAGAAACATACATAATAAATATAATTAGAAGTACTTGTTGTGTGTCATTTAATTCATTTGAAAACGATTCAAATATATCTTTATCTTTTAACTTAAATATGTCTAGTGCATCTTTAAAAATTTCCATATATTACTTACTAATATTTAAAAAAATGAAGACAAAATTTAATTAAATGGTACATTTAATTTTACATAGTAATGATACATATTATAAACAAGTATTACATTACATATATAGCCATTATACGGATAAGATACAAGATTTTGTGTATTCATCTACACAAATCCTAAAGTCATATGAATGGAAGGAACGGTACCGTGTAAATAAAGTGAAAGTATGTCAACCGTATGATGGCGAACTTGATTTTGATTTTAAGAATACACCTATTTCATTTCATTTAGAAACATTGTTTGATACAAATCATATTCCTATAAAGATAAATATACCTCATGGGTGTACAACCGAAGACGTTATTCTTAAAAAACTAACCTTAACGAGTGAGACAAAGGATATTCTAATTCAATTCATAGATAGTGCGGACGAGTTTAGTGAAAAACAGATCAAGGATGCTACGAAATCTGAAAAAAATACAATTAATATACATTATTGGAGAAAGGATTATTGGAATCTATTATTTAAGTGTCCGAAGAGACCGATTGAAACATTATACCTTACCGAGGGTGTCAAAGAAAAAATGATAGAACAAATACGGGATTTTTTTACAAAGGAAACACGGGATGAATATATACGATATGGTATCCCATATAAAAAAGTATTCTTATTATATGGTGTCCCTGGTTCAGGGAAAACAAGTACAATACGGACAATTGCTTCATATTTAGATTGTAATTTATATATCATCCCTATTTCAAAAGAATTAACAGATTATGGATTAATTGATGCTTTGACTTATATAGAAGAAAAAGAAGAGAAACAGAGGATGATTATTATTGAAGATATTGATTGTATTTTTACAGACAGAAAAAAAGGAGATAGTGATAATGGTATTTCATTACAGGGACTCTTAAATTGTTTTGATGGATTTTCATGTGTTGAAGGAACATTATTATTCTTAACCGCTAACAAACCAGAAGTATTGGATCAGGCGATGTTGAGGTCTTGTAGAATTGATCATAAATACAAATTAGGGTATGCAGATGAATATCAAACAAAATGTATTTTTGAAACAATTATGCATAATTATAAAGAACAATTTTATGAGTTTTATGAAAAGATGAATACAAAACAATATACAACAGCCATGTTACAAGAATTTTTATTTGATAACCGTAAAAATACTGATTTTCTGAAGAATATAAAGGATTTTTATGAAATCATTGAAAAAGATAAACCAAGTAATTATGAAACAAACGAACAACAACAATTATTATATATGTAATAAATTTGAAATATATATAAACAATATTATATTATATTATAATAAATGAACATTATTGATAAAGTAAACCGTTCAAGATATACATTAAAAGAAGTATTGGAAGATGAATGGAATGTTGACTCCGTTCCGGATGTATCCAATCAAGAAATAGAAAAAATATATACATTATCGGCATCTATGGATGCAAATATCGCTCCTTTTGGGATTGCAAGTGCTTGTAATTTCTCATTATCTCATAAATTCTTACCTTCATATAAATTACATGTGATTTACTTTAATTTCCCCGAAATTGGTAAAAATAATTCAAAAGTTACAAAGTCCGCCTGTGATAAAATAATAAATCTCTATGAAAGTGACTTGGTCCATCAAGATGACAGTCTATTTATCATTATCAATGATAAATATTCTGAATCATTGGAAAAGAGTTTTCAAACATTAAATACACACCTTCAGAGTAAATACAATGAAGTATCCATTGAAGATAATATTGTTCAAGAAATGAAAGATAGTGATTACTACCTTGAGAATAAACATTTTAGAAATGTTCATTTATTTGATATTAATGAACTAACCAATAATTTATTAAAGCACCGATTAGTTCCAAAACATAATATTATTCGTAAGAGTAAAGATATCAATCATATTTTAGAATCGAATAATTGTCTATTAAGTCAATTACCAATTATCCTTAAAAATGATACATGTTGCAAATTATTGAGAGTTAGCACCGGAGATATCTGTGAGATTGAAAGGGTTAGTAGAAAATCAGGAAATTATTCATTTTACCGTGTTTGTAAGTAATTATTCAGTATATGCTTTCCCTTGCATTATTTCATCATACACTGTTCGGGGTACATATTTTACTTCAAGTCCTTTCGCACAGGAAGGTTTCATTTGTTTGGCAAATCCAGCGGTTATAAATAAAATACCCATTATTAAAAATACAAGAGATATTTTCATATTATATTAACTATACATATTTTTTATGTTTCACCTTTTTTTAATTTATAAATTACTTTACATTTGAGTAATTTCTTTTTTTCATAATATAATGTCATTCCATAGGTTAAGATAACCAAAAATGTAATGGATAGTCCGGTTAAAATTGGGTTCATATAATAATATTAATATAATCTTATTGTTCTTTGAGTTTATTTACCATCCACGGATCAACCTCTTCAAGTGATTTTTTTAAATCAACATCTAAATCTTTCGTTTTCGCTGGTGCAGCAACGTCTTCAACCTTGGCAGCAACTTCTTCAACGTCTTCGGTCGTTTCTTCAACAACCATGGATACATCTTCTGACAGATTATCCATGACGTCTTTTACAACCTTGGAACCTTCGCCATCTATGACCGCTTCTTGAACTGGATCTTCTTTATCTTTTAACATATTTTCTTCGTCACCCTGTTTCATTTCTTCGGCTTCTTCACGTTTCTTACGAATAACTTCATCACGTGCCGCTTTAACTTTTTCACGTTTTTGATCTTCATAAAATATGTCCTTATTGATAGAGTTTTCCTTATATTTTTCCATCATGTCATTTAACTGGGAATTAATGAAATGTTCATCTTCAATCTTATCAGCACATGGATTAAATGGAAGCCAGTATCCTACCTGACCTACAAAGACGTTGAAATCAGAATCAATTGTTTGTAATTTCTTCGCGCGACGGTCCGCTTCTTCACGTGTGCTATATGTTCCACGAACTTTTAAACCACGGATATTTGTTTTAAAATCACATTGTTCATCATAATCCCTTTGTAATTCATCATTGAATTTATAAGAAAAGTCTTTATATTGTTCCATAATACGTTTAAAATCCATATCCTTATCCTTACAGACCGATTGAAGAAACTTCGCTACTTTAAAAGATTCTTTTGAATCAACCATATCATCTGGGTCTACAAAAGAAAGACATACCCAATCTTGTCCGGAGAGTTTATCATCAACTTCAAGGTAATCAACTTTTTCTTCTGGCATTTTTATTATAGTATAAAGGTATTTTTTTAAATATATTAACATATCATTTTTATAAATTTTTTCACACATTTCATAACTTCATCCTTATTTAACATAATCAGAGCAAGGGTAACTAATAGTAAGAACAATAAATATGTTCTCCTTTTTTTATCACAAGGATTCAGGATGGAAACAATATTGTCAAAACCGGCTTTATCAGGAACAGCAGGAACAGCAGCAGCAGCAGCAGCAGCAGCAGCAGCAGCAGCAGCAGCAGCAGCAGCAGCAGCAGCAGCAGGATCAGCAGCAACAACACCACCAGCTCCAAATCCCCAATCGTTATGTGTTAATTTGCCTGAGGCAGGTGCTGGAACGAGATCTACATCAAATAAAACATGTGCGTCCTTATCAAAATTGGGGACATCTTTACCAGTTTTAACATCACACCTCCATGTTTTATTTGATGTAGATGTCGGTGTCGCGGCCACGCAAGCAACTGGTGCGGTTGTATCATGCCATTTAAAATTAGCAGATGTAAGACCGTTACTACTTTCAAAAGTTAAAACTATGCTTGAGTCTTTTTGTAATGTTTTACCTTTTACATCGTCCAGTTTTTTTTCTGTTGTACCATCTCCACCCTTTTCAATAACCTTTATGGTATGATTAGTTACGACAACACTTGGAACATCGTCCAACGCGGGATCATTTTCATCCTCTACAATTTGTCTCGTGTTTGCTGCAGCTGCTTCTTCCGCTATTTTTATAGCGTTTTGACACGCGGTTGTATCTGCGCATCCTGCTTCTGTTTTCTTATTAATGTCGGCATCATATGTTTGTTTTGTAACACCATTACAATTTATAGCAACGGTTACATTTTGAGATGGACACTTTTCAAGGGAAGAAAGGATTCCCGCCATTTCTTCTTGTGCTTTATTTTTAGAAAAAGATTTCCATAATAATTCTTTATTACTCATTAATAAACTTGAATCCTCTTTAGATAAACTAACTGCTTGCCCCATATTATAATATAATTATATATTATAATTATGAAAATACCTAGAAAATATTCAAATAGATTATCTAAAAAAGATAAAAAAAGACAATTGAGAAGCATAAGGAAAGCAAGGAGATCTTATCGTAAAGGTGTTTATGTGAATCGTCCGAAACTTACGAGTTATCATTCAAAAAAAAGTAGTTGGGTTACCAAGTTTGAGAAAAAATATGGAGACAATATAAAAACATACAAAGAAATTGAAAAAGCGACAGGTATTCCTAAACAAGCATTAATGGCGGTTGTCAGAAAAGGGAAAGGGGCTTATTACTCGTCTGGTTCGAGACCCAACCAAACGGCTAGTTCATGGGGGAAAGCACGGATGTATTCATATATAATGGGTGGTCCTACACGAAAGGTGGATAAACATATTACGGATAAATATAATGTACAATTTAAATAATCCTCTTACAATCTTTTTCAAGAAGTTCTAATTCTTGAATCCACATATCTTTGATACCTGTAGTTTCTAATGAAGTATATTCTGTTTCTTTATCATTAATTTGTGTAACAAGTTCATCAATTTTATCCTGTGTAAATTGACTAATAGACATATTTAGTAGATAATTATAATGTGTTGTAATTGTTTCCGTTTCATCATAATCTAACATCTTTCCATTTTCATAAAATGCATAGTTACTTTCTTGTAATTTACTGATAATAATGTCTTTCGTTTGTTTATAGATTACAATCTTATCTTCAATAACATCTTCGATAAATCTCATTTTTTCATGTAATAGTTTGATATCATTTGTTAATATGTTCAGTTCATATTCCTTACGGTCGGCATACATGGAATATCTCGTATAATAGTGATCATCCATAATTTGATACACTGTATCATATTTCTTAATGGTTCCATTTTTATCATACAAATGTAAGTTAGATACGCTTTTACTAGATGTTAGTTTAAACTTTTCCTCAATGACATCGGCATTCTTATATGTATTATCAAATAAGACTTCATCATTAATCTTAACAATGAATTTTACAGTATCATCGGTGGAATGGTTTTCGTAATCAAGGATCCATGGATTCTCCATTTGGATTTCTTTTTCAATAAATTCCTTAAAATCATGTGTCCATTTACCAATCGGTAATTCTGTAATAATTACATTATCATCATCTAATTTATATATACCTTTCGTGATATATTTTGTTTGTTTTGTTTTTTTATCGTGATATTTTTCAATCTTACCTGTGAATCCACGGTAATAGGGTTCCATTGACATATATGGAAGACCTTCCAATTTACGTTTAATATTCTTAATACATTCTAATGGATTATATTGGGGAATCGTTGTACTAAATCCTGTTCCAATACCAATCATCCCATTTACGAGGACCATTGGAATAATGGGACAATACCATTTGGGTTCTACGAGTATTCCGTCATCATCAATATACTCAAGTAATGGAAAATCACGTGAGGGAAATATCTTATCAACGATTGGATTTAATTCTGTATGAATATACCTAGCAGATGCGGCGTCATTTCCACCCATAATCCTTGTTCCAAATTGTCCATTGGGTTGTAGAATATTAATATTATTTGCTCCTACAAAGTTTTGTGCCATTCCAATAATTGCGCCTTGAAGACTAACTTCGCCGTGATGATAGGCGGCTTGTTCGCTAACATATCCAGAAAGTTGTGCAACACGGATCTCTGAATATAATTTTCGTTTGAAACATGAATAAAGGATTTTCCTTTGAGACACTTTTAATCCATCGATACAACAACCAATGGATCGTTTATTATCTGAATTGGAAAAGTGTTTGAACTCTCGGTGAATAAACGTATCAATGGGAATATTCACTTCATTATAATCAATAATTTCTTCTTCATTATATGTTTTTAACCATTCTTTTCGTTGGTCTGCTTCCGTTTTTTTAAAAGCAAGAACGATTGATTGATCTGTATTTTCATCCTTAATATATTGATTGATTTTTAGAATCTTAAAATATTCTTTTGCCTCTTTCGCAGTGGATGTCCCTAATCCCTTATAATATTTAATAGACCATTTCTTACAATCTTTCGTTGTATCCTTCCAATGATTATATTCTGTTAATGAATAAAATGATTTCGTAACCTTACCCTTTGACACCTTAATGATCGGTGTAAGCATACAATTAATGTAATTTAGTGTTAATAACTCAGGCCATTGATCATGAAACATATTAATGAGTAATCCCTTAATATGCGCTCCATCATGATCCTGATCGGTCATAATCATAACCTTACCATAACGAAGTTGTTTAATATCTTTATATTTTTTACCAGATTCTAATCCAATAATCTTTTTAATATTTGTAATTTCCTGATTATTTGTAATTTGCTTTACAGATGTATCACGGGTATTTAGTAATTTCCCCTTGAGTGGAAAGACACCATAATGATCTCTACCAACAACGGAAAGACCCGCAACCGCCATAGACTTTGCTGAATCTCCCTCTGTTAAGATAAGAGTACATAAATGAGATTTCCGTGTCCCTGCCATATTTGCATCATCTAACTTAGGAATATCTCGAATCTTATTTTTCTTCGTTCCATTTGTTTTTTTAGCAGATGAATGATCCTTGAAATCTGTAAACTGTAATACCTTGACAGATAACCCAGAATCACAAATCTTTTTGATGAATTTATCACTTACTTCTGGTTTAGACCCAAACTTTGATTTAGGAGTAATTAATCGTTCCTTTGTCTGACTATCAAAGGATGGATTCTCAATCACAGAATTAAGATATATACTTAGATGATTTTTCACATACTTTTCCGGAATATCCCGTTTATGTTTCTTTTTCATATATTTTACAACACCTACGGTGATTTGCTTGACAATCATGTCAACATGAACACCCCCCTTCGGTGTTGCAATACCATTTACGAATGAGATTTGTTCAAACTTATCCGTCGAAGATGTACATACAACTAATTCCCAACGATCACTGATTAGTTCATACGTTTTGGTTGTTATAGTTGGATAAAGATTTACATATTCTTGGAATGATTTAATAGTAATCTTATTTCCATTATAATAAACGTTGACTTTTTTATCGGTTACTCCCGAGATATCATAAATTCTCCGAATCATAAATGAAATCATGTCTTCCGAAAACATGTCAATCTCAAACCTTTTAAAATCTGTCTTCCACGTAATATGTGTATATGGTTTCTTCTTTGACTTTACAATATTAGGTTTATCTATCCTTGTCATATTATCATGAAATTCTTGAGTATATTTAAGACCATTTACATGGTCAACCGTTTCTACTTTAAAATATGTGGAAAAGATATTGGTTAATTTAGCACCATACCCATTCTTTCCACCCACAATTTTCTTTTCATCTTTATTATAATTGGAAGATGTTAATAATCTTCCAAAAATTAATTCTGGATTATATATCTTTTCGATTGAATGTTTTTCAATTGAAATACCTTGTCCGTCATTTAAAATACTCCATTCACCTGTTTCAGTATCATAGGTTACCTTGACATGAGTTACCTGCGCGGCCCCTTTTACACCTTCAAGACGAATAATTTGATCACGACTATTTACAAGTATCTCATTAAAGATGTTATAAAGAACAGGGATATATTCTATTTCTTTGAATTCAATTGTACCATTTGTATATATGGGAAGAATCTCACTGATTAAATCCGAACCACCCGCATATGTATCCGGTGTATCATATATATGTTGTCGTAATTCTTTTTTAGTGTATTCTTCTTTTTTTGCCATTGTATATTTATTTGTTACTAATTTCTTAAATAAATATTCAAATTTAAATTATAGGTAATGGGTATATACATTACAATATATGACAAGATATGATGAAGTTGATATACTGAAAGGGATCGCCGTAGTATGTATGATTATATTTCATATTTATTATTTTCCTGCTCAATATGGATATACTGATTTTGAGTATCAAACACCTTTTTTAAAGATAATTGCAAAAGTAGCACAGATAATATTTATCACATGTGTAGGGATAAATATGTATATATCTTATAAACATTCAAAAGAAAAAAAGGAAGAGAAACAAGAATATATTAAAAAACAACTCAAACGTATCGGAAAGTTAATCGTATGTGCTCTATTTATGTCTGTATTTTCCTATTATATATTTGGTGATAAATTTATAAAGTTTGGAATTTTACATTTCATAGCCTTTGGTTCCTTATGTTTATTTATGGTTGTAGATAAACCAACCGTTATTATCGGAGTATTAACACTCATTTCCATATTATATACATTAAAGAATATAAATCCAAGTTTATTTATGAATGTTCCTCCTAAATTAGCATTTATTTCTGGATTTTACTCCAATTGGAGGGCAATTGATCATTTCCCACTCATTCCATGGATGATATTTATATGTATAGGTATCTTACTAGGTAATATATTTTATAATAAATACGATAAATATAGACCTACAATAGACGATAAATATAAAAAATTAGTGTCTCCATTACAAGAGATAGGTAAAAAATCATTAGAAGTGTATTTAATTCATTGGATCATATTATATATCTTCTTTGTTCATATATACCCTGTATATAAAGAACAATTATTTATGAACTCAATATAATACTTATTTAAGCATTTTCATGGGGTCAATCACATATCCTAAATAAACAGACAAGCCAACAATACCAGCCATAAATACAGATGTTAGCAATGTATCTTCTGTATGATCAACCATCATATGCATACATTGACCTTTATAAGATAGATTACCAACACCATTTGGATGATTAATTTCCTCCATATAATTAATAATTATTTATTTTCTTAAAACAAGGGCGACAATACCGATAATGACTCGGTAGAGACGATATATCACATTGACATGAAAGACACTCTCTCTTATTATTTGTATTCATATCTAAGGAACCCCCAAATTGATGTACCCATGGTTGAATATCATGATTACATTGATTGATAAAATGTCCTTGTCCACCACATTTACGACATAAATTATGTAATTCACAATATAATTGGGCCGCAAATACTGTATCTTTTTTTGTTAATTTAAAGGAAGATGTAAACATAGATCCCCTTACATTTTGAATACCATATGTTTTCATCATTTCTAATGTTTCTACAAGTTCTGTAAAATACATTTGATCATTTGTAATTAATTTATTTCTTTGAATAACATTATATTTTTTTGTCCACGCAGATCCATTACAATTTTGATGCATCCATATTCGTCTCTCAATATCATCGGATTGTCCAACATAATATTTATTATTTTCTAATGTTAAAGAATAGATACCTATATTTTTTCTACGTTTACAAAAAAAATGCCGACAATATTTCATGATTAATATGTATGTAGTATTCTTAAATATATACCTTTGTATGAGTTATATGTTTCGTTGTTACAGTTGATACAACTTCATATAAACCTGAAATTTGTTGTAATCCACATGTCTTCCATATCCATTTATCCATATCTCTTCTTTCCCAACGATCATTACATTTCCAATCTTTATGTTCGCGTAAGAATCGTAATTTTTTATCTAAATCCATCGTTTCACCTTTCTCATTTGTTTCAATATCTTTTAATGTCCCTTCCCGTATCTTTTTTGGTAATACATTATTTATTTTACAACGGTCTAATAATGTATCATCTTCTCCCCCCCATCCCCAAAAATTATTCGGGAATCCATTGATTGTTTCAAAGACACTTCGATTAAATGAAACGATACCACCAAAATAATGTTTATTATAACCATACCTTTGCTTCCAACATGCGGCAATATGTAGCGGGTATTTTGTAGGTTGGAAACCGTACCATTCTTTAATATCTGCTTGAGGTAATAAATCTACATCGTGTAAGATAACCGTTGAATATAATATATCTGACAACGCAACCCCTATATTTAAGAGAAAACCTCTATTAAACTTTTTGCGTGATTGATTCTGTTCAATAATATAAATATGATAGTTATCTACTTCTTTCAAACTATCCATCATTTCGTTCATGTGGGGTAAGAACTCGGAAAGTTCCCATTCTCTGTTTTGACCTTCTTGGATACGAAATGGAACAATAATAGCAATATTATTCATAGTAATTAATTTTACAAGTTTGGGTAAAAATATTATCAAATTTAGTATATAATGAATATGAATTATACGGACCAAACTTGTGGAACACCATCAATTGATTGGTTATCTCAATCGTGTCGCCCAGATTCAGATTCATCTGATGAATTAGATTCAGAAAATCCATTACTCTTAAAAATGAATGAAACAATACAAACTATGAACAAAATAATTAACCTTGAACAATCTATAATAACAAATAAAGAAGATAAAGTAGATTTTGAAAAATTAGTAGATGCAATCAAAGATATTATTCAAAATCAAGAAGAAAAATTATCTGTATTAGATTCAAATATTGTTTCATTAACACCTGTTATTGAGAAAGGTATATATGATTCTATACATAATTTAAATAAAATAAAAAATCTATGCGATGATATATATGGGAAATATAGATGATATATTACATGAAATAAAAGAAGGAGAAACCAAAAATAATGAAACATTTCATACAGAAGTAAGAGAAACAATCAAAAATCCAAGCAAACTATATTCTAATAAAATGAACATATATAATGATGAAAAGTTTAATAAACACTTACAATTTAAACTTGATAAGTTAAAACACCGATTAAGAATCCTCCAATATAAGTATAATAGTTATAAGAGATGGTATGATAGATTTAATATATTAATTATTGTAATATCATCCTTATTATCTATATTCGAAGCATTTCGTAATGAAATAAGTTCTCATTTTACAGAAGATGAATTTATGGAAATATTATTTAATATGGTTCCGATTGGAATAAGTAGTTCCATAACATGTTTTGCAGCGATTGTTAAATTTAAGAAATATCAAGATAAAATGGAACACATGCAATTTACAAGAGAAAAAGTCATTACAGCCATATCTAAGATAAAATATATTCAAGAAACATTATGGTTCGCAAATACAAAAGAAGATTTAGATAAAACAAAAAAGAAATATATGGATGATATTTATACGTATTATAATGAAAGTAATTCAGAACTTGAAAGACATATTAAATATAGTGATCATTCAAAACTAAATAAAATAAATAAAGATAACATAAATAAAAATAAAGATAACATAATTCAGAAAGAAAAACCTAGTATAGTTGATGAATATTATAGCGATATAGATGATGATTTAGTAACGTCCAATAGCACCCGACCTTAGATTATATTTTATAGTCGGTGAAAATGTAACTTTTTTTTGTTTTGCTTTGACTTTTTTTGAATTAATATCAACAAAAATAGTATGCTCTCCATCCCATTCATTACTGATTCCCTCATCTGAAATACTAACTAATGTGTTAGCAGCATCTATATCTTGTTGATTCCAAGGAGAATCATTGCCTTCTTTTTTCCATTTCAAAAATAAATTATATGTTTCATGATGTCTGTCTGAATAATATAAACGTATGTTATTTAATAGATCAACATATTCTTGTAGAATATGTTGATCACTTATAATTGTATGTTTAAATGAATCAGGTGATGTTTCATACCACCTTTGATATAATTCATACGTGATATTTACATTCTTATCATATTCCATTTTAATACTTTCTATGGTCATTATATCTCTGATTAATTCCTGTTTATTTTTGTAATATTTCATATATATATATTAGTGCTAACTATTTGTTTAAATAAATATGTGTATTTATATTTAAACAAATATAATATAACATACTACATAAAGATGCTAAAAAAAATGTTATGTTCTCTATTTACTTTATTTCAAGTAACTAGTCCTCAGTTAATGGGTCGCCTAAAAGATCCCCACGGTTGTATGTTAGATGGTGGATATAGTTGGTGCGAAACAACCTCAACATGTCAAAGGTCTTGGATGGAACCGTGTCCAAAAACAACCCGTATGTGTGATACATCACCCATACAATTCTGCCGTATGATATGCCCAAAGATGAAATGTACCGAAGGTCAATGTGCGATGCGCAATGGACATTGTTGTGATTATAAATGCTATGATAATTCGAAACTTTCAGAGAATGATATTTGCTATCGTTTTTGTGAAAGTAATCGTGAAAATAATGTAAATAAGAAGAGTAAATGCCCTATAAATACAAATTGTGTAGCACCTAAACATAATATTATTTCGCTTGATCCTTGTAATGATCTTACGGCATACCGTTGTCTTTCAGGACATTAAGGTTGTTGTTGAGCGAGCTGTTGTTGTTGAGCGAGCTGTTGTTGCTGAGCGAGCTGTTGTTGCGGAGGTTGATCACCTGTTTCTGAATCGGGTATAGATCCATCATCTGATCCAGCATCCGATCCAACATCCGATCCAACATCTGATCCAGCATCGGATCCAGCATCCGATCCAACATCCGATCCAACATCACTTAATGCTGGGTCCATATTTTCACCTGCTTGTTCAAAATCAGCCGTTGCAGCTTCAATTTCTTCTTGTTCTTTCATCTGTTGAAGTTCTTCTTCTGTTATCTGAGGTTCTTCTTCAATTTCTTCTTCGGTTGAATAATTATCCATGAAATAAAAGAACATACCTAAGATGAATGTTACTAAGGTTGTATGTACAATAAATAAGTACATTTCTTTTGACATTTTGAAGAATGGTACTTTCTTTAAAACACTTCCAGTGAGTTTGTACATTTCTGGATTAAAAAAAAGGGTGATAACAATTGTTATTACCAACATTTTTATGCTTGCAAATGATTGTAAAAATGTTACCCCATTATTTAACATATCAATTTCACTTGATGTATCTATTTCCTCAATATTTTCCATTATAATATTATATTATATTTTTTTTTTTACGAAAAAAAATATAAGCAAGCGCGCAACTACAATTTACTTGTTTTTCATAGTATATTATATTATTTATATTATATAATATATTATGGAATTACTATTTTATATAATTATTATAACGATTGGTTATTTAATATATATTAAATTTACAAAGAAACAACATACAGTTTATGGTAAAATAGCATGGTCAAAAAAAGAAGCGAAAAAAGGATTCATGTTCCGTAAGAATCCATTACATTATAATGAGGGAATGTTATTCCCTATGAAAAAAAATAACATAAACTCAATGTGGATGAAAAATACATATATTCCACTTGATATTATATTTTTAAATAATTCCATGGAAATTGTTGGATATGTTCAAGATGCGGAACCACTCTCTACAAAATCATTGAAAATTGATAAACCATCATCATATGTCCTTGAAATGAATGGTAATTCAGTTGTAAAACATAGGATGGATATCGGGGATAAGATTAAATTTATAAAAAAATAACTATATACTATAAATATGTATGTCTATATGAATCCATTACAAATATGGAGACTTTATAAAATGATCGTCGCCATACATGGATTATATGTGGGATTACAATTCATACTATGGGTTTATAATACGTCGTTATTTATAACATCGTGGTTTTATGTCTTTCATATTACAGAATCCAAGGTATCTACAAACATATATCATGAAATAGAAACAAAAGAGAAGTATATACTTCTATCATAATATATATATATATATATATATATAATGGAAGAAGAAAAAAACTTTTTAATGTATTTTCAGACAACTTTAAGAAATGTAGGATTATTTACATCATTAGGTATTGGATTACTCATTGCGAAATCAAAAAATAAATATGTTCCTTTAAAATTGTTAAGTATTGGATTTTTAATAGTTGCCTTATCCATAAATTATCATTTGGTACATAAATATAAAGAATCAAACGATACAGACATTATACAAAAATGGATGAATGTTGCGAAATTAAGTTTTACAATTATATGTGTGCTAGTAACGATTGCTACGTATAAGTTATTGAATTACTATAAATTACTATGAAATAATTATACTAAACAATCTTCAATAATGACATCTGGGTTATGTAAATAATAATCTTTATCTTGTTTCATATGGTTGGAATATCCCCGACACATATATTTATATATTTTTTCTAAAGCCTTGACATCCCCTAATGCCCGATGTTCAGCATTATTCGTTACATTATATTTTTTACAAAGACCTGGTTGATTAACTCGTTCACTCCCCATAAATAATCTAGCAAACAACATGGAGTCAATATATTTCATATTTTCAAGGATCCGTAAATTACCCACGGTAAAATCATCCATAAAATCACGAATATATTTTTTTAGAAATAGAAAATCAAACAATGTCCCATTATGAGAAACTAGATAAATAGACTTTGTTACATCACACTTACTTTGTAGATATTCAAATAATCCAAGAATTGCAAGTTTGGTTGAAATACCTTCCTCTTGTAGCATTTTATCTGTGATACCCGTTATTTCTGTAATCCTATGTGAAACAACCGTTGAAATACCCCCTTCCCTCGGTTTAGATACATCGATACTTGGCATCACAAATGTTGTATAGTCCTCCTTAACATCAATTTGTTTAATCGCAAGTTCAATTATATCATTATAATAAGGGTTTAATCCGGTCGTCTCAAAATCAAGGAAAAAGATTTGGGATGCAGACATGTAATAGTTTTATTAAATTATTCTCTAAATATGTTTCAAATTTTATACAATAGTTAAAGGTAATAATAATTATTATACAAATGAATCAATCAATTGTAAAAAGTATCCATACATTCCACACATTACTCTCAGTATATTTACTGTGTGGATGGATGATACCATCAAATGGAAACCATCGATTCTTAACTTTGTTTGTTCCAACCGTATATGTGAATTGGTTAATTGATGACCATAGATGTATGTTTACACGGTTGGAACAATATTTTCAAGGTGATAAGAAAAAAGAAGAGAATCAAGAAGCTGGATTTATTCAGGACAAATTAAAACATTATAATATTGATATATCTGAAAAAAAATTAAATATCATCTTAACATTTATTACATACCATACATTCTTACAAAGTTATTATAGATCATTTTATTAAAATGTCATCATCATTTTATCAATAAACCCTTTTTGAAGTGTGGGGGACAATGTATTTGCAAAATCATATGTATCTTTAAGGGCGTGACGATAAAGGACCATCTTTGTTTCCATTCGTTTCCAAATATGATCACAACCATACCATTCTACAAATGCTCCATACGTATAATATTCTTTATCATATGGATCCATTCGATATTCTTCATCATCACCCTCATCTAGAAGGTCAAGGTATAGATTCCAGTTTTTCTCATCCATACCAAGGACCAAGAGATATCCCTTTTCTCCCTCTGTAATATCTTCCCATTCGCGGGTGAAATCATCCATATATATATTTTCCGAAGACCATGTTTCTTCCGTAAATCCCAATGAATCCACCGCAATCTTTTCCCACTCATCAAGTTCCCTCCATTCCTTATACCATGCGAGTGTTTCATCTTCTTCTTCTTCTTCTTCTTCTTCTTCTTCTTCTTCTTCCACAAGATCAATCTTCACTGCTTTTTCGTCCGATGTAACAACCTTCGTAATTTCACAATCTGAATCAGGGTCATCGGAAATATCAATATCGGATTCTTCGTCTGTCGTCACTTGTCCACACTCTTCGTCGCTGAGGACATATTCCGAAGCGGAATCATCCTCCCCACTACCATTTCCCACAACGGTAAGATGGTCCGCAAAATCTCCAGACTTTTCAGTAGATGATTTACTGCGAGTAAGTGTCATTATTTCGTGGAAAGGTGCTTTGAGTCGTTTGGTTAGTTCCTTGGTATTCTTTGTTTCCTTTATTTATTTGTATAAAATATTACTATATTTTCAAATTTTTATAGTAGTTATATAATATGAAGAAACATATTATCCTTTTAGTAATCCCTCTTATAATATTAATATTTTATGTATGTCATAAGGGAGCGGATGTCGTTGAAGGAAACGTAATTCCCCACGAACAACCACACAGAAGTACACTATGTCCTAAGGAGACTATCGGAAAAAGCAGTGAGATACGCTACCTGTTGACAAGAGAAGAGAACATGAAGGGTGCCATGGGTGGACTATACATACAGAAAGATCCATACGAGAGTGAAATTTTCAAGAAGGATATTCGGAGCCTACAAAGTGACTTCAAATGTGGGAAGAAAACGAAAGACGTGACAGGCGTACTCATACAGCGTTCAACATATACCAAGAAAGACTTTGGAAACCAGCGCGGAACTGACCTGAAGAAATGGGACCATCTTAATGAAAAGTGTAGAAAGGACTGTTATAATAATCCAGATTGTTCATATGTACATAGAAAAGTGCAGGACGTGAATCGTGATAATTTCAAGCTTACATGTGATATATATAATACTACAAAAAAACTTGGAATAAAAAAGACGGACCACAAAAAGACCGATGAACAAATATGTGAATATAAAAGGAACTATCCGCATGGTCGCCTTTGCGGTAAAAAATGTTTTATGAATGACAGGGCCTTTGATAATAGTAATGGAGGAAAGCATGCTAGGCAACTTCTTCATATTGGTGACAAGGTAACATATAACGATTGTTGGGATACATGCCACAAGATGGGGAACAGGAACAACGGTTACCACGGAAAATACAAACGATGGCACGGAGGGATGACGAGGCGGCGAGGAGATGAAATGAATTATTTCGCGTGCGTGGCATTTAGTCATGATGGAGGTGGCAAGGTCAGCGGGGGCCGTGGTTACGATATCCCTTTTAAACGACCAGCTGGTGAATCTAAGGGGACATGTATAGTATCAAAGTACGGACGGTGGCGGCCTCCAGCACGGGGTTCTTCTACCACCTCAAGCGATCTGTGGACATGGCCGATATCAGTAGATAAAGGCGTGACATCCAAAGAATCAGGCACGTTATTAGTAATGAGAGAATGTGATATAGGGAAAGCCAATAAGAAACTTGTTAAAGTAAACCCAACCTTGTATTATAAAGTAAATAGACATAATTGTGCAGTTAAAAGTTTGCCCGTATGTGATAGTAAGACTTGTTCGAAGGAAAAGCTTGGATGGGAACCTGTTGTGATTGATGATAAACAACATGACGGTACGCATTGTCCGTATTTCCCCAAGGGAGATGATACTATCGCTAAACAAAATAGAACGATTAAATTGGCACAAAAATATTGCGATACACTGGGTAATGATTGTGCGGGAATCACCGCGTATGTACGGTTTAAAAAACCACAGATTTGTTTTAGGAAAAAGATGGATAATAAAGCCCAGTCGAAACCCAAGTTCTCTGGAGATTGCTATATTAAAATGGAAAGTAAAGAAGACATAAAAAGTAGGGAAAGTAAAGAAGTGAAAAAATTTAGAAGCACGAAAACATGTTATAAAAAAGTATCGGGTTCAGGTAACAGAAAGTATGCCAAATACACAGGTGATGTGGATACAACTAATACAGGGAAGACATGTCAGGATTGGGACAGTCAATATCCCCATAAGCACCGCGCTGGCGGTCATTACACAGACGCTGCGACAAAAAGGGGCATTGACGCGGATATGGGAAAACGGACTGATGATGAAGGAATTGCCATGTGCGCAAATCCAGATAAATCTCCAAAACCATGGTGTTATACAACTAACCCCAAAAAACGGTGGGATTGGTGCTCTTCACTGACATCTACAAAAACGGAAGGTGGATACAAGTGTCAGCACTGGCATCTCCATAGTCCCCATAAACATAGTCAGTGGGACCCCGACTACAAGCGGTCCGGATTTAGTCATAATTATTGTAGAGATACAGACGGTTCGGGGAAACCATGGTGTTATACAACTGACCAAAAGAAAAGGTGGGAATATTGTGATATCAAGAAGTGCTAATTATAATACTTTCAATAACTCAACATGGAAAATTAATGTTGCCCCACCTGGTATGGGTCCCGAACCTTCCGGTCCATAACCTAAATGAGGTGGTATAAATAACCGTGCTTTACCACCCGGTTTCATCAATTGTAACCCTTCGGTCCATCCAGCTATGACCTCTTGTAATTGAAAATCAATAGGTTCTCCACGTTTAATAGACGAATCAAAGATGGTTCCGTTTTCTAATTGTCCTTCATAATGAACCAATACTTTATCGGTTATTTTAGGAGATACACCTTTCCCTTTTTTCAAATGTTCGATGCGAAGACCCGTCTCTGTTTCAATTACTTTAGTCTTTCTTTCTGGTAACGGGGGAGGTTGTTCACCTTCTCCAGGTGTATCTCTATTAATTTCCTCAACCTCATCTGAAAAAGTTACTTCTTTTTCATTTGAATCTTTTTCATTTGATAATTTATCCTTGAAAAAGAAATAATAAATGATTGCCACAATTGATACAGCAATAAATAAACATATTACATTATTTAATTCCATCATTTTAAAAAGAATATATATATTATTTTTCAATTTATGACGTATTTATAACACATTTGTATATCCCAAATAATGTAAGGACCATGTAAAAAATATAAATGAAAAAGGTATTAAAAAGGAATATCCATCTTCATTACCTCCTGCCCCCGCAATTTTTGCAATAAAATGAAATCTTTCATCATAATTGCATACAATACAACAAACACTTAGAAAATATCCCAGAGGTAATGAATAGGGTTCTAAATAATTTATTTTATTCATCAATGATGTTGTAATATATCCTGTACATAAACAATCACTAAAATGATCATAAATTTCTCCAACTTTACAACATTTTTCATATTTCCTTGCAATATATCCATCCAAACCATCAAAATAAGCTCTTACCCAAACCAAACATAAGGTATAAAAATAATAATCATAATATAAATTGTAAAATAATATAGGTGTGATAACTAAATTATTAAACAATGTAATTGTATTTGGATGAATATGATACTTAGTATGGATACTATCTGATTTTCTAACAAATGAATACACACATACTTTATCAGTCATTTTTATAAAGTATAAGGATATATTTTTAAATGATATATTTAAATCTTAAAAAAAATTTTTTGTCTTTTTATTTTTTATTTTTTTTTGTCTTTTATAGTTTCACGATGGATAATGTACAATTTAATTCTTCAGGCATCGCCACACTCTCCCCCGCCAGTGTGCCTGGATCTTGGTGGCGGCCTTGACCTTGACCAATGCATCGGGCCAGTCTAAGTTGTGCTGCCACCCCCTTATCCGCCACACTTCGAATCCGGTGTGGCAACAATTACCCAACTCAAGTTGGACATGAACCAGAGCACCGTAACCGCGCACCGCCCCCCGCCGCCACCGCGAGGCCACTCGGGCGACCTTCACCTGGGGACCGACCTCCTCAGCCATCCTCGCCCACCACACAGACTTCGCCAGTTCGTCTTTGAGGGAGGTCATTTGTCAGTTACAAGTCTAGTTAATCTTGTCCGGATGACCTCTTTGAGTCGTGGTGAGTGGTATAAGTTGTTTGGTGTTCTTTACCAAGGGAGTTTCAAATTTTGGTTCGGGCGACCTCGTCTGGCTCGCAGAGGTCGTGGAGAGTCAATTGTTGGTTGGGGCGACCTTGTCTGGCTCGCAGAGGTCGCAGAGGTCGTGGAGAGTCAAAATTTGAAAGTTCCCTTGTCCACCACCCTCAAACACAAACAACCGTTCACAACAGCTCACCACAGCTCACAACCGCTCTCAACCACAAACTATGTCGGCATTGACAATCGCTGCGGAGACATTCACCCCTCTTACGGACCAGTGCCTGCGGATGATCGTTGCGAAGTTCTCAGGGCAGGAGTTCACAATTGAAGATCTCAAAGGAGACGAGGACCTGATTAAGTTCATGGTTCCTCAAAAAGGTAAGAAAAAGGCCACGGCAAAGAAAAGCACCCCGACCGAACGGGCGACGTCTGATTACGACTGTAACAAGTGCGATGCCCGCGTATGGGGGAAGGGGTTTGGGGGTCAATGCAATTCCAAGAAGTTTGATGGTGAATGCATGTGCAAGATGCACCTGGGCAAGGTCGCTGAGTTCGGATCATTGTGGCTAGGTGTAGTCACAGAACCTCGCCCAGAAGAACCCATTCATCCAAATCCACGTCTAGGCCTCCACAAATGGAAGATCACAGCCGATGGCGAGGAGATCGTTCCGGAGAAGGTCGTAAAGAAGAAGCCATCACCAAAGGCATCGGGTGAGAAGAAGAACGCAGGACGATCGAAGGGTTCGTTAAAGAAGAAGGCAAACAGCAAGGATGATGAGATCGCGGAATTGATGGCGCAACTTGCTATTGCGAAGAAAGGGGATAGTGGTGCCGGCACAGGACTGAAAAACGAGAAGGTGGAGGAACAAGCGGAGGAGGAACAAGCGGAGGAGGAACAAGTGGTGGAGGAGGAGGAGGAGGGGGAACAAGCGGAATCATCGGATGATGAAAATGACTTTGAGGCGATCGTTTATGAGGGTGTGGATTACATGATGAATCCGAGTGATGGTTGCGTTATGGACCCAGAAGACTTCGCGATGATTGGTGTGTGGAATGCCGAGGGGGAGAATATAGACTTCGAAGGAGATGGAGAAGAGGTGCATAACTCAAAAAAAATAAAAAAATAAAAAAATAAAAAGACAAAAAAAAATATAAAATGAAAAGACAAAAAAAAATAATAATAGTATTTTTTTATGTTAAATTTGATATATATACATCCCTATACATTTTTATATCAAAACACGTAATCTACGAAAATCTAATTTATAATAAAAGATAAATTATTAAATACCTTCATGAATACATGTAGACGACGGATAATATATTTTTTTGAGTAGTTCGACCCACCCAACCGATCTATGTTTACCGTAATTACAAAAGATACCAACTGTTTGGGGGTTCCTTTCTTCTAGTAAGGCAACGATTCGCTCCATAATCAAATCAAAATTAGGATGATTTAGAATACTTTGTTGAATAATGTCATCCAGGCCAGACAAACATTTCACATCTATAGAAATCTTTGTTGAGAACAAGGTTGCATCAAATGTAATGTCACATTTCTTAGGTTCGTGTTTTTTTATACCCCATGTATAAAACGTGATATCTTTATCTTTAATTCCTTCTATTTTAGTATGTATGTGATCACCTTGCCCACTTGACATAATAAATCCTACATCATTTTCATATTTATCATACACTAATTTAATGGGTTCCATTATATGTATTTAAGTAGTGACATTCTTTTATATACATATGAATATAAATCATCCTTGCCCTATTTGTAGTAGGGTGAATTGTACATATAGTTATGCTGCTTGTAAATACCAAAATAGATGTATTCGTAAGTGGCCTAAACAAACGATTAGAGAAAATATATTAAATGAATATAACCAATATCTACATAGTTTAGAAGAAATATATAAGATAAATAGCGGAGAAAATACGTGTATTAATTTATATGGCGAGTTTAATGTATGGAATCAGGATAAGATTAGTATCCCGTTTACAGACCTTCAAAAGAATCTCATCATTAATTATCCTATAAACAAACACGTAAAGGTATATGAACTATATATTAATCCTGTAAACAGGTGGTATTATACGCAGACCACATATTACAATAAACATAGCGTACATGTAACTAATAAGTGTAATACACGTATTCTAAAGGACGTATTACATTGGAGAGACTTATTGGAAAAACTACTCAAACATTATAATAAGGATAAAGGTATGTTACGAGGTGGATTAAAAATGTTAGATATAGAAACTCTAACACATGAACACTATGGAAACGGTAATAAGAATAAGAAGATGAAAGGTAATGAATATGTTATAAGTCTATGTAAGTAAGTCGTTATACGAAATCTAAATTCCATGATGAAAAGGGAGCATCATATAACACGTCTTCACATTCTTTTTTAAATCGTACATTACCTAATTTGTAATGATTCATTGAATAACTTGTTCCAGTCATATATCTAACTTTATCACTCCTATTCTTAGTCCCTCTATGCCACGTCCTTTTATCTCTAATAATCACACTCCCTTTGGGTAAGTTACATTTGATGGTTTTTTTTATATATTTTTCATCTATATCTCCGTCTTCTCCCATTTTAAAATCAGTGAATAGATGTGATCCCGGAACTATTTCAAAACTACCGTTGGTTTCGTTTGTATCTTGTAAATAAGTGTTAACAATTATTTGTATAGGAGGACCAGGAGACCCAAATTGTTTGATAGTATCAATTGGATGAAAATGACTACAATCCATATGATAAGGTTGATGTTCTGGCGCTATATTTGCATTACACGTATAAGAATACATATAATAGCTTGCACCGAATACATTTCGTAATATCTTATGTATTGTATCATTAAGAACAATTTCTCGGGGAAAATCTTGTAGAGAATCAGGTAGATGTATTTGGTAATGACCTTTACTATAATTATACGGTAGGTCTTCATTAAATCTACTATCTAAATTACGCTTCAGTTTATCACATGTTTCTTCGGTTATTAACGAAGGGATGATGGTATATCCATTCTTAAATAATTCTTCAATAGACATTTATCAAGAACTAACGTTAATTTTTTAAATATCTTATTGATGTTATGTATCTGTATGATACTTTTCATCGTCGGATATGTTCGTAAGGTATCTCTACTCATGTTACAAACAGGGCACTCATCTGTACCCGGAAAGTGATATCTTAAAACATTCTAAACATAAGACATGATCACATTAGGCTTGCTGAATACACGTATCTGTGTGACTAAGTATTTAAGCCGTAGCATTATTTATATATAAATGAGTTTATTTGAAAACATCCGCGATGGAAAAGAACCCGCAACAATAGTATACAAGGATGATTATATAACGGCGTTTGAAGACATACATCCTGAAGCACCCGTCCACATATTAATCATACCAAATAAAACAATTAAATCATTAAATGAAGTTGTAGATGATGACGTGGATTATTTGTCCCATATCTTACTGGGTGCTAGTAAAATCGCCAAATTAAGGGGTATAGGTGAATCAGGGTATCGTTTAATAACCAATTGTAATTATGATGGTGGTCAAGTAATAGATTATCTACACTTTCATCTAGTGGGGGGTGTAAGGTTAGGAAACATGATAAAATTACCTAAATCATCAAAGAAGAAGATGAAACAAGTAGATAAAGATTCAGGATTAAATTAATACATTTGATATATATATATCTTTATATTGAAATAAAATATTACTATAAATATATAATGGCTACACAAACACAATTAGCTGAAACTTTATATGGATTATTAGAAACACAAGAAGACCCTCAAGAAATAATGGATATACTACCACAAATAGACGATTTGAATAGATGGAATATAAACATTACAGATTATTTGAGATATGATCTTGAGATTGATAGTTTTGTGGTAGATGTAGAAAATCCAGTGCAAACTCATACAGCAGGACCCGGTGGTAGCATGGTTCCCATTCCAATTAATTATGGAGAATCAATATTAGAATTTGTCATTGGGTTAATCATCCGTAATTGGGATCTAGATTTTGAGATGTATCCAATGGCAGATGAAATTGTTAAATTGTTAGTCATAAATGGTGCGAAGAGTAGTCCGTCTTTATATTTGAAATGGTTGAGTGTAGAAGAAGAATTTGAAGATCCGGATGACTATCCAGAAGCATTTAGAAAAATGAAAAAGATTAAAAAATATGTAGGATTATTTAATACAGTTAACCGTTTAAAAAATGTTAGAAAAAAAAATAGAAAAGCTAAAACTATTCAAAAAAGACTTCGAGGTAATATATCGCGTTTATATAACGCATATCCAACACAATACATGAAATCTAAACCCGAATTGAAAAAATCTGTTGCCAATAAAATAGAAGAAGGATTAATAGAAGACGGTATAGAATCACTTGATAGAGAGATATTTAAAGTAGAACATTTCGATCCAAAATGGATGAGTGATAGGGAAATAGAAGGAAATAGATTGATGGCTGATTATGTAGATGAACTCGATCAATATGGTGGTAAAAATAAAAAAAGAACTATGAGGGGGGGTATGCAAAGATTTAATATTAGACATATGCCTGAAACCAGGGAAGCAGCCAGACGATGGAGAGAAAGTTTAGTTGATAGATTCCAAGAAAGTGTTAGATCGGGTAATCCTGATTTTGAATTGGCAGAATTAATTATGCGTCATACACCTATCAATCAAAGGAATGTGAGAGCCATCCCATTACCCGATCATCAACCTAGACCGAGACCTGATTTTGGACCAAGACTTGTATTAACTAATCCAAATGATACAAATATACCCACATTTCAAGCTCAATTAGTTAGAAATGTGGAATCACCTATATCTGAACCTGATTCCCCAAATAGAGATTTAATGCAAAATGAATCTGTCAGAAATATACAAAGGAGATTTCGGGGGAATAGACAAAGACGAATGTTAAATAAACAAAGTCCTAGACATGGAAGAATGAAAACACCCAAAACAGATAGGGAAAGAATGAGACGATGGATGGATTTATCTAGAATGTATGAGGAAGATGATCCGATAAGAGGTTATGAACAATATATAGAATTTCCTGAAAGAATACATCCGCAACGAGGTGGAAAAAGAACAATAAAGAAAAAAAGAACTATGAGAAAAAAGAAGAAGACAAAAAAAAATATAAAAACAAAACACAAACAACGTTTTTTTTAAAAAATTTGATTATTTAGTATTCAATCTATGTAATAATAAAACTATGGACACTATCAAGTATCTCCTTACAAATAGTCTCACAAACCCCCGAAGTTTGGCGTATATATCCGATCGTGCGGTTATGTTAGGGAATATCCCAAGGGACACCCAAGTATATGATATGTATGATCTTACGGTTGAGGCGGGACCAATCACAGATATTTCCGTACAAAGAGATGATGAAGGAGAAACACGGGCATTTATTAAATTCAATCATGAAGATAGTGTCCAAAGATGTATTGATACTATTGGAGGATTAGGCTATGAAAACCTTATTATTGATGCAAATCCCACGAATATTCGCCCCATGTCTCCGGTAAACATGTCAAATAATATTGTAATCAATACCGAATCAGAATATAATTATAAAAAAGAAAATCACATTAAACCATTTCGCTCACGTTCAATTCCCCGCAAAAAGTATACCAATTATACAACTAAACCGCGTTCAAAAAACATTCATAAACCAAATAAATTATCAAGTGTATTAGTATAAAATGGTTCTGGAACATATTTTTAAAAATAAATGTGAAAAAAATAAAACAGGGTTTGATAATATAGGATATAAAATATTTTTTATTTGTTGGATGACCCTTTATTGGTTAAATGTTTCACGGTATATATTCTCACCAACTAGAAAAGATGTAATGGTTTATATACTATTAATAGCAACCATATATACATATTACCTTTATAAGATGTTTATGATATGTAAGCCATGGATGGGTATATTTATACCGATGCTTATAGGTATTGTATGTTTCATATCCATACAATTTATGATAATTTATTTACAAATAAATAAATATAAGTTATAATATATGGTAAATACTCGCAGGAAAACCAATACTCGCAGGAAAAAAAGTATAAAACGTGTCCGTATGATATCAAAGAAAAAATATACTCAATTATTAAAGAAAAAAAGAGTAACCCGAAACGAACGAAATAATCTGGACCATGCATTATTCACGAATTATTGTAAATGTATTAAACGTCTTAAATATTCTAAAACTGTTCCCAAAGGAGCAGAGTATCCTATCTGTATTAGTAGTATCTATAAGAACAGAGGTAGAACACCTCCTCGAAATATAAAAAAGAAATGTAAGAAATATTATTAAAATTGAAATATATGTTATACACTATATTAAAACCATGGAAAGTCTTGATACAGACCAATGTGTTGACCTTCAAAGGAAAGAAGTCGATGGGGAGTATATTTACTTTGATTCATTGGGAAATGAGTTTAATCAAAAAGGTCTTTTGCTAAATATATCAAAATTTGAAAGTTGTGTTGAAAAGAAACAACAAATAAAAAAAAAAGGACTACAAGAAAAAAACAAGAACAACAAACTTACGAAACTCACAAAAAAAATGTCGCTTTCTCAACAGTTTATGGATGAAACGAAGATGTACACCCAGAAGATTCTAGAACTGGTTCTAGAGACCTATGACGGGAAGGTCTTGGGTTCCGAAGATGTGAATATTGAGGTTCTGATGAAGGAACTCTTTGATGAGAAACCAAGTAAGGAGAAGGTAAGTAAGAAGGCAAAGAAGGATTCGGGGAAACCAAAGAAGAAGCGGGCACTATCTGGATATACCTACTTTGGACAACAGAATAAGGATATATTCAATGAAGAAATTAGTAAACTGGAAGACAAGGTGAAGTATGTTGCTTACCAGAGTTCCAAGTGGAAGGAACTTAGTGATGAAGAAAAGGAAGAATGGAATGTGAAGGCAAAGGAAGCGGCTGCTTCAAAGGATGAAGCAGATACCTCCACTGATTAAATAAAGTTCCCTTCTCGTTTAATATATATATTTTTTTATACCTGGGGGACAATATCTTCTTCTTTTAGTATATCATCTCCTTCACCTTCATTTGTTTCATCGGTAACATCTTCCAATAACTTTTTTTTATCTTCAATATAATCTTTATCTAATACATTAAATGAAACAAATTCTGACATATAAGCACTCATCATCTTATCATTATGGATAGATTCCCTTGCAACAACAACTGAATTATATAATTTCATTAAGACGAGTAACACAAAACTTACAAAGCATGATAACGTTGAACTACTATGATATGAATCTTTTATCATCTTAATCGTGAGACACATATTTACGAAATATACACCACAATTAAATCGTAAAAGATTATAATAATATATATTTAATGTATCCATTTTTTTATCGAGTGGAGGATCCTTTTTAATAATTTCTTTTAAACTATTATCCGGTAAATTATTATCAATATCTAAATATTTTATCGCCCACTCTTCTCTCCTTAATTCAACCAAATAATAAGCAAAAAATGTAAACATTGAAAATGCATTCCAGTAAAACACGACTTTATGATATGCTTCCGAATTTTCATAATTTTCATGAAGACTACATATTTTATCTCCACAACTTTGCGGTATAAATAAAGATAACATAGTCCCGGTTGTCACCTTATAAATTTGTAAAAAAAATATACCCGCAACTTTAATTCTTTGAACCAGGTCAACATCTAACATTTATTTATAATATATATTTTATTTGTAATACTATAATTTAGTTTTTGAATTCTTTTGACATTCTTAAAATACCATACAACTCAGAGATTGTTTTTGTGAGATCATTCACTCTTTTTTCTAATATTTCATTTTTGGAAGAAGTTCCTTCTTTATCTTTTGTTAAATGAGAACATGTTTCATTTAATGTATGTGTTTCTTCTTTTAATTCTTTTATTTCTTCGTTTAATACGTGTATCTCTTCTGTAATTTCTTCTAGTTTTTCATGTAACCCTTGATTTTCTTCACGTAACTTTCCTGTTTGTAGTTTGTATTTTTCTTTTTTATCAAATAATGTTTCGAGTTCTTGTCTCTGTTCAATTATTTTTTTCTTAAATAACCTGCTTTGATCCAATGTTATAGGTTCTTTTTCATCATCTTCTTCTTCACTACTATCTATATGTTCCTCGTCTGTATTTAGTATATCCTTTATTTTTTCATCTAACATAGATAATATAGATGTAAATGGATTTTTACTATCATCCACTTCATCTTGTTCCAATGTATAAAGGTTTAATTCATTATCATTTGCTCTATTTTCCATTTATTTAAACATATATATTATATTTATGTAAAATGGACAAACGAAAATTCATTGCATCCTCTGATATATTTTCAGATTTTACAGTTGAAATATCCTTATATCAAATATCAACTATCGATGATATTATACAAAAATTTAAAGAAGAATTAGTAGAACTCTTACAGAAACATACATTTACAATGTTGTTACATATATTAGAAAATAAAGAATTTCATATACATACCTATACAATTGATGATATATTAAGTTCTAAGATAGAACAAGTATTTTATATATGTGATCATCATTAACATAATAGCATTATGTGTATAAATTTGAATGTTACTATAATAATTTACTAAACATAAATATAATAAACATGAGTAGCAAATTAATATTCTTCATTCGACATGGTGGAGCATTTCATAATGTATTATATAAGAAAATAGGTATGAATGCGCTTTTATCAAGTGATGTCATTGATTCGCCTTTAACGGAGGCTGGATATAATCAAGCCCACATATGTAGATCCTCATTTAAGGATGATGTTGACCTTGTCTTGGTATCACCCCTTAGGAGAGCATTAGAAACCGCCGACATCATTTTTAAAAATAAGGCTCCTATTATATGTCAGGAATTTTTAAGAGAATATCCTATCGGAAAACAAACATGTAATAAGCGTTATGATATTGCTAAAATGATTGACATGTTTCCAGAAATTAATTTTTCAGATATCAAAACAAATCGTGATATATTTTGGACTCATACTCCAGAGACGATCGAAGCATTCGACAAACGGATATTTTTAAGCAAAGAATATATTTATAAACGTCCAGAAGTAAAAATAGCCATTGTTGGGCACCGTTCATATATAGGTAAATTTAAGGATAATAAAATACATAATATAGACAATGGAGAACATGAAATAAAACATGGTTATCCATATCCATATTATTTATCACCTCATAAAAAAGGAAAACAATATAATATACATCCCAATGGACATATTATTAAATCAAAAATATAAATATCGTAAATAATTATCTAAATATATGTTTTAAATAACCGTGTCATTGTACGTTTCATATTTTTAATAGTTGGTCGTTTTTGTGGTTGTACATGCACACATTTTCGTAAATATGTTCCAAATGGTTTATTTTCTTTTTCTATTTTACGTAATCCGTAAAGAACTTCATTTCTACATTTTTTAAACCCTTCCCCTTCTCCCCAAATATCTCCATTCCATAATTCAATAATTGTAATACCCACCGAATATACATCGGAAGAATATGATAATGTTCCTTCATCTTGTTCAGGTGCCCTGTACCCTTCTGTACCTAATACATGTTCAATAGTTACTTCTTGATAGTCCTCCATATCAATCGAAGCACCAAAATCAAATAATTTAATAATTTGTATTCCATTCGAGTAATGATATCCCATATTATTAGATTTTATATCTGCGTGGACTATTTTTTGAATGTGTAACTCTCTAACAGCAGATAGAATGGATAATGTAATCTTTTTTTTCTTTGAAAGAGGCATATGATAACACCAATGTAATCTATCTTCATTGTTAAAAACAACAAAATTTGTTTCTGGTTTGGGATGTAATTGATTCCCATACTTTCTAGAGGATGTCCAGAAATTTTCATCTTGGATATACTTATATAAATCAGTATTTAATTTTTCCATAATAATATATATGTTTGTAGTTTTATCTTCATCTTCCTCATATGTAAAGCCTGTTGTCGATATACATTGTTCGCATTTATTTATTTTCTGTAATAATTTACATTCATCTAAAACATCATCTAAAAATTGTTCATTGATTTCATATATATCAGAAGTAAGGACTTTTACAGCATACTCATTACCTTTTAAGACGCATTGAAATACAGACGAATTGGCGCCTTCACCCAATTTTTCACCAATGTGAATACTATTAGAAAAAAGTTGGAGAGGACATTCAAGTAGGAAGTAGTCCATTGTTTATAAAAATATGTACCATACAATTTCAAATTTAACATATAATGCACCCATTATAACATGTATTTTTTTCCTTCGTAAGATTAATCCATTCTTTAATTGTATATTGATCACCCATACTCGTATTACATCGCGAACATATCGGTTTCAGATTATCTATATCTAATGATCCTCCTTTTGATTCTGGAATATCATGACCGACGTGATAGTCAAAGACAGATATAACATTCCTACACCATCTCACATAGCATGTATGTTCATACACTTTTCCAAATGATTCTAACCATACTTGTTCCCGTATAGCCTTGGGTATATTCTTTTTTCGATGGATTAATTTATTGCGATGTTGTTCCATATAATATGATTCATGACTATATTCCTAAATACTTACGTCACATAAAAAATCTTTATTATTACCTATACCTATACCTTACCTATATTCATACCTTACTTTTTTAATTCGTGTGCTGCTTCTTCATCCTCCCCATTGAATGTAATCTCTTCCGTTTCTTCATCCCATGTCCCGAGACACGAAAAGTCGGTGGGATCAATTACATCTCCATCTCTATCAAGTTTATACGGTACTCCTTGAAACATTATATCCTTGTTTCCATCCTCATCAAAATCACTCCCTCCTTCGTATGCCTGCGTTGCCTCTGAATCTTCTTCTTCCTCTTCAACTTGTTCTTCTTCTTCAACTTGTTCTTCTTCTTCAACTTGTTCTTCTTCTTCAACTTGTTCTTCTTCTTCAACTTGTTCTTCTTCTTCAACTTGTTCTTCTGGTTTTGCCTTCTTTGCCTTCTTTGCCTTCTTTGCCTTCTTTGTCTTCTTTGCCTCCAAGATTGTCCCCTTGTTCTTGGATTCCTTTTTGAGTCCTTCCTTTGGAAGCAAGTCTTCTTTTTCCACCCCACCACCTTGGGCGGCAGCTATCTGCGCCTTAAGCGCTGCGATTTCGGCATCCTTTTCTTCATCAGCCTTCTTCTTCTTTAACGAACCCTTCGGTCGCCCGGCTTTCTTCTTCTCACCGGATGCCTTTTGAGATGACTTCTTAGGCGATTTCTTCTCCTGTACGATCTCCACGCCATCGGTAGTGATCTTCCATTCTTTGAGGTTCTTGTCCGTGTGGTGTTTGAGTTCTTCTGGGCGAGGTTCTGTGACTACACCTAGCCACCATGGTCCGAACTCAGCGACCTTGCCCAGGTGCATCTTGCACATGCATTCACCATCAACCTTCTTGGAATTGCATTGACCCCCAAACCCATCCGCATATACACGGGCATCGCACTTGTTACAGTCGTAATCAGCCGCAGCCCGTTCGGTCGGGGTGCTTTTCTTTGACTTGGCCTTCGGCTTCCCCTTGGACACTGAAGACATGGACTTAACCACATCTTCATCAGCCATGAGATCTTCCAGTGTGAACTCCTTCCCCGAAAACTTCTCCACGATCGCTTCCAAGCATGACTTGGATGGAGTGGAGAAAGTGGTGGTAGCGAGTTGGATGGCAGACATCCAATGTAACCGTAGTTGAGAGTTAAGAGTTGTTGTGAGCAGTTGTTTGTGTTTGAGGGTAGTGGACAAGGGAACTTTCAAATTTTACAATTGACGACCTCTTCTGGGTCCTGCGACCTCTTCTGGGTCCTGCGACCTCTTCTGGGTCCTGCGACCTCTTCTGGGTCCTGCGACCTCTTCTGGGTCCTGCGACCTCTTCTGGGTCCATAAGTACAAAAATTGAAAGTTCCCTTGTCCACTACCCTCAACACAAACCACTACCCCAACTGCTCTCTACCATGGTCACTACATTCACAAGTAACCACGACCTCTACCTTGACGAGGTCCTTCGTGGGATATCGATTCTGTTGGAGAAGGAGTACTCCGTGAAGGAAGCACCTATCATCAAGGAATTGAACGCGATGAATGACCCATACGGGACTGACTGGGTTCCTTTGTATGGACCCGATGAAGAGGACCCAGCATGTACCGCCTTCTGCGATGAATACCTTCGCATGATGGACCTTGTTGAGATGGAGCACGACATAGATGAATGGGAATTCACAGAAGCAACCCATGAATACTTCGCCAATGGAGGGTCTCCGAAGGGATCGTTTCCAGTTGTGGTCACCAACACAGGGGAAAAGTATTCGCAAGGAATCTGCGGATATGGAAAGGTATTCATTCCGAATGTTGCCCTGAAATACTTCCGCTCCAAGCAGCAATTCTGTCTCCTCGAGTTTAAAGGCTTTGAAGGGGCGCGAACGGACGAATTCACTGGGCGCAAACGTATCACAATTCCATGGCGTTGCCTTAGGGTAGAATAAATTAAATAAAGAAAGACAAAAAAAAATATAAAATGAAAGACAAAAAAAAATAAAAAATCACAAAAGACAAACAATTTTTTTTATGTCCTTACCAATCAAATTTGATATCACGGTTACATATAATATAAAACATTTATAATGACCTGTAACGGGTTCGTGTCGTCCTTCTTCTTTCTTATATTTTCGGTTGGTTTCTTGGATACGATGTATAAACTATATAAATATGATGAAGACCTTTATTGGTCTGTTATTCTTATCATAAGTTAATTGTCCCTTAATTTTGAACAAATACTACATAAATGCTTGTCATAGTATTCGATATGTAAAATTGATATTAGTTTGTGTATTTATTTGTAATAAAGAAGCATGGTTATTTGGTGTGTCCCCGAACCGGATCCATCACTTGCATTAACCGTAGATAAGATAGATGTTTCAAAGTTAGATTATGAAGATATTATATGGATATGTTCCGCGACTATGAAACAATATAGAGACGAATTTAGAAAATTACAAGGGTTTTTTGAGAGATACCAGTTCTTTAAAAGGTATGAAGAAGAAGTAAAAAGAGACAAAGAAAAAGAAAAAGTAAAAACATATCAAGCAATTACGGACACCTATCAACCAAACGCATCACCCGTACCTGTATATTCTAAAACACCCAAGATTGTCGTAAACATCCCTTGCATTCAAAAACCTCAAAAAAAGGGAGAAACATGTGTGATTCATTAATATATTTTACTAATTTGATAGTTACTTAGAAACTTATAAGTAAATATCAATACGCGAACGATGAGCGTCACCCCCCGTTCTGAAAGAATTGCGTTGGAAGAGTTGCGGTTACGGGAATGGTGTAAAGTGAAACTTGCGTATTGGGAGGGTGGTCCTACCGAAAATGTAGGACCGGTAGAAGGTTGGATCACAAATATAGGCTTCATTCATAGTCAAATAGTTAGTTCGTGGGTGAATAATCCCACGGATCCACGTGAATATTGGACTGATTATGACCTGATTCCGCCATGGAATCCCACATTATCATCTGTGGAAGGTCATATGAGGAACGACCTCTGCGTTCAACACCATGGCAGCTGGGACGGACGAATATTACAACTTCTTCAATATGGACAACATCTTTCGGTAGATTCCTTAGATTCCCCACTCCTTCCCGAACATATCTCCCATATTACGTCTTTGTATGATGAGTTTGAAGCAGAACTTGACAATGAGTTTGACGATGAGTTTGACTTTGATGATGATGATGAAGCCGAGTGGTCCATTGATGAAGATCCTGAAGTTTATCTTATTCAAAACTTACAACCTCGTAGATTGTTTCAAGATGATGTTACGAAGGAGTTATGTAAGAAAGGATTAGAGTTGTTATCGGACATCATGGAAAAAGCAAAAGATATAGATGGTATTCAGGGTAATTATCTGGAGTTATGTAATATTTTCAAAGAAATTCACAATAATTAATCTAGTTCATTATTCAATGTTAGCATCCAATTTTCAATAGACCTTATTTTATCTTTTAGTAAATCAATTTCTGTTTGTTGTTCTGTAATTTTCATCATTAAATCAATATTTACTAAATTATTAGATTGTAAAGATAATGGAGCATGTGAGTTAGTAAATAAATTAGATGGTATTTTTTGTGGAGAAGACCGTGATTGCCTAAATAAACGACTATCAATGGGCATATTTATAGAGAGAGGGCGTTCTCGGTTTTCGCGAGGTGTTCCATTAGATAGTGCTCTTGTCCGACTTCTAGACCTTCCACTCCGAGACCCTGTCATACGTCTTCTTCCACTCTGAGACCTTGCTCGGCTTCTTGATCTTGTCCGCCTAGATCCGCTTATCCCAGATGGGTCAAACATATTATTCATTCTATTTATATCATTATACCAAGGAACTTGAACACTCGTCATTTAATATATGTTAGAGTAAAATTTGAATTATTTATAAAGAATAATAGTAAATAATTTACAATATGGTTCGCTACGCGACTGAATGCTTTTCAGGGGAGTGTGGTTTGTGTCACGGGTGTTCTTCACCAATGGCTGGTGAGAAGTTACCTGATACTACACCGGAATGTCTAAAAAGGGGTAAAGATACGTCTATATTTAATGAAACACGGATTAAGGGTGACTACACGCTTTATTTTAAACTTCTACATGGTGTAAAGCGTGTTAATACTAAGATTGAAGATAAATATGGGAAAAAGTATAAAAAAATAGAAGGTTATCATGGCGCTATATGCGATGATCCGATTTGTAAGTCATTCTATGTAAGTTCGGGTGATGATATCCATACATTGATTTATCCAGAAATCCCGATGTATACAAGGGTCTCATCAGGTAATGATAATGATATGTGTCAATTGTGTGTTCTTTGTGTCGATAACAAACAACCTTGGTCATAGGTTACTATTGTATAACTATTTAACTAAATAACTATAATTTTTTATTATACATACTAATGTTACTTACAGAAAAGCAATCAAATGCAATTATTTTAATGAATATTCTACCGGTCTTTAATAAAGATATCATTAAAATAATACTTACCTTTAAAAAACAGTTGGAAGAAGAAGATATTAGAAAGTATTATAAATCATGTGAAAAAAGAATGAGTAAGAAAACATATCAATTAAAATACCCTATTAAAAATAGAGCCATAATGTGTTGTTTTTCTAAACAAATTGATGTTAATCAATCGTATCCACATAATAAGACGGATGATTCACCTTTATTTTCTATGATACGTTGTTTTTATCCTGGATATTTTAAACAAATAAAGGTGATTCCAAATAATGACGGTATTCCATGTAGAAAATATTTTCATATGACCATATATGAAAAGATACAAGCCCTTAATAATTTTGATAATAGGTTTTCAGGAATACATAAATATATTGAACATTATTCTCTTTTATATGTTCATCAAAAAAAATGGATATTACAGATACAAAAAGTCCCACATTTTAATATAAGAGCTATATGTTTGTGTTTTCTCAAAGGTGACATAATTACTAAATGGAACCATAACTTATAGAATCCACCATTTTATAAATTTGATATACTATATTTATATGTAAATATACTATTACACAATGCTTGAAGAATTACAATGGAAGCAAGGAACTGTTCATATAACTACAAATAATACATTTAATAATACATTTAATAATTATAACTATGTAGAAGATCATCAACCCACTACAAAATTATGGAAACAATATAAGCTAAACAGAACACTCCCTCAAAGATTTAAAGATGAAAATATGGAGATGTATGATTTTATATTCCCATTAGATACAGACATTACTTGTAATCAATGTAAAGAACATGGGACATGGGATACAACATATAATGAACGTATATGTATTTCAGGATGCTTCGATTGTGTAAAAGAAAACATGTGGACATGGGGTAATTTAATTGATGAAAATAAAAAAGCATCAAATATTGTATGTAATGGTTCTTATAAAGGTAAAGAATATACGGATTTAGATCATTTATATAATTCACAAAATCATGAACTATACTTAACAAATGAACGAATTTTTGAATTAGGAAATCAATTAATTCAATGCTTTAAAAATGATATCATAAAAAATGATGAACAAAAAGTACTTACTTATTTTCATTATATTCCGAAAAGAATCGTATGTAAATATATGATTCCATTATGGAAATATATAATTGATAATTATTTATCTTTTGAAAGTTGAACGGGCATCCTTCATCGCCTGCTTATATTTGTATGCAGGATTACGTCTTCTTTCTTCTTTGTAAAAAGAGCGGACATGATTGATCCAGTTAGATGAACCCTTACGGGTCTTGCGTCCAGAGCGACGTCCAGCCGAGCGACGTCCAGCCGAGCGACGTCCAGCCGAGCGACGTCCAGCCGAGCGACGTCCAGCCGAGCGACGGGTAGAGCGACGAGTAGAGCGACGGGCTGAGCGGGTTCCACGGCGGACAGATCTTTTGGAAGAACGGAGGGCGCGTCTAGATGTTCTATTTCTACTTCTACGTGGCATATTATTTATAATATAACAAATATTTTTTTTTTGAAATATAGAGGAAAATAAATATTAAACGTAAAATAATTAACAGCAAATTCATGCGTGTTTGACAAGAATCAGTAATTCTTACACATATTCAACACCCATTAAAATCCAGTTACGGGACGTTTTTCTAACCATGAAATAACTTGAGGGACAGCCATAACCTTTTCGACAATGGAGCGAATCTTGGGTGTTGCCAAGGTTGCATTCATCGATGCTTCTTTATTATCAAAGAATTGTGTAATAAATGAGAATATAACTACATCCGATAAACTGAGTTTTCCACCCACAGAATACCCAACCCCATCAACAAGATTCTCTAATAGACTTAATTTTCCAACAAGGGTTTTTGTGAACCATTCATTTACCGCATGTTCTTTATCATCTGCTTTCCTTACTTGTTGATAAGCATCTTTGAAATCACGGATACATTCGCAAAGACTATCAATTCGTACTCCTTCAATAGCATTCTCACCCATAAGACCATATTTTCTTGCCAAGTATCTCTCAATACTTTTTGACTGGGGAATCACGTATCCATCAACTTCTAAATACGGAACTTTATTAAGAGAACTTACTAATTTTCCATCTGCTTTATCTTTCTCAAATTCTTCTTTCTCCATTTGATGTTTTGACCAATCAATGATTTTTAAAGGATATCTAAAATCTTCATACTCTTCTTCTCCGATAGCGAGTAAAATACGACTTATTTCAGCAAGACCACGACCATTAAAATATACAAGTTTCATTTATGAACTTATAGTTCAATTATTCCTTAAATAAATTTGATAATTTATATGTATCAATATACTTACTAAATATCTCATGAACATTGTTTCATGCAACCCCTATGTTTCTTCAAGAAACATAAAAACATATCTAATGCTTAAGTTGGGATGTAAAGAGCTCGCAGACATAATTTATGAATATTATAAGAATGATTGTATAGAAACATCCCGACATTGGTATTTAAATAATCATAATCCATATATTACATCAACGATGCGTGATAGTATTTTAACCAAGGTAGGGCGTGTAGATTTTGGGATATTTTGGAAATATATGAATCCAAGACTCTATTACTTAGAAGATATAAAAATGATTGGTCACCCTGATTTTATATCAAAAACAAAACGTGATTTATCAAACGTTGGTTGTGATGGATTATTCAATACTTTAACAATTGAATATTTAAATAGCAATGAAAGTTATTTACGAGAAATACATATCTTAACGAATGAAGAACGATTACCTTTATCCTTGTTTGAAAAATTACATATAGTGAAATGTATCCAAAAGTATAGTAAACATTATCTAGAAAAACGAAATATGAATACGGAATGGTGTATAAATGAAGTAATGTATAATCACTATTTAAAATATATCCAACCAAATTTAAAAAATGAGAACATGTATAATCAACTATTAATAACAGGATACTTAGTCGATTCAAAAAATGTTATCTATGGAATGTAATATGACTTAAATATATATTATGTCTAATTTATAGTAATAAAATAAACATATAATATATATGGATGCACTTATGGATACAACAGTTACAAATATGATAACTGTATACTTAGCTCAAATTGATTCAGCAATGAAGATATCCGAAGTCTTAGCAGAACATGGTAATGAAGAAGAAATATCCCCCGATAACCTTATTATCGGTTTAATATATAGATTAATGGTACCTATGACAGATGTTGAAATGAAGGAATCAATGGATAAGGCAACACATGTAATGGATGGAAGTAGTGAAGAAGAAGATGAAGGTGAAGAAGGTGAAGAAGAAGAAGAATATATATCTAAAAGTGTAATAAATAAAGTTGCGAGAAAAATACAGACAAATCATTGTAATTGTGAAATATGTTCCAAAGCAAGAGTTTGTTTGATAAATTATGAAAAATATGAGGCAAGCGACACATTAGCGGAAAAGTTTTCCAATTCCATCAAACACGCATGTTCAACACATAAATTATTACTTACATAATATATCCTTCCTCTTCTAAACGATTTACACGATTCTTAAGAAGGTCTATTTCACGTTTAATTTCATTATACTCAGTATCCTCCTTTTTTTCGTGTAATATATTATTTTTTGAACATACCTTTTTATAATAATATGTTCCTAAAACACTTACTATAAATAAATGCGCATAATAAATATGTGTAGTATTATCCATTATATATATATATATATATATAGTATTAAAATAAATATGTGTTTTGTAAAAAGAAGATATCAATATGGAGGCAGATAAAACCAGCATTCATGATGTATTCTAAATATACTTAATTATTCATGACGACATTCAATAAGTTCGTTACTAATATTTATATAGTCTTGATTTTTTTCATAATATAGTATAGATGGTAATAATATAAATGTAGTCATGAAAAAATAACTTCCTATCATAAATAGATATAATGAACGAGACATAATTACATTACCATTTATCATGGACCTTGGTATTAGATTATTTCTTACTCTTTGTATATTCCCGTTTATTCGATTAAAAATAATACGTTTTATTTCATTATTATGTGTGATATATTGAATCGCTTGCCGACACATAGGACATGAATGTTCTCCTCTATCAAACCAAATATCTAAACAATCTATACAATATCGATGGTTACATTGTGTCAAACATGTGTCTCTATTAAATATATCTTCTAAACAAATCGAACATTGATAATCCATATATATATATATATACATTCTAAAAAAGACCTGTACATTTATCACAATTATCAAGAAAGAAACTCAGTACAATATATCCTAAGAAACCTACGACTAATGATTTCTTCCATTTTGTTTTCATTTCCATATAGATATCTGTCCATGCGGCTGTTTGTTCTTTCGTAGTTAATGAGTATAACATCAATGGTTTTTTGGGATAAAAGTAATAAATACCCAATTTAATCATGTATGCAATTACTAAGAATTTACATAGAGCAAGGGGTGCTTTACGGTTATTATAATAATACATTCCACCGATGACTAATCCAGTGATCATTCCAATCGTGTAAATCATAATTCTTTCTTTAATGATTTCATTATATATCCGAAGTTGATCTTTATTAAGAAGACGTTTGAATTTTATAAATACATCCGAATTTTTTTTAACAACTGTTAAAAAAATACTTGAAATTAATAGGGTCGTTCCTAAAGCACAACTAATTATTTTCATATTATAATAATATATATATATTAAAAAAAACTTATTTACAAGCAACACCATTCTTACAATACCATTTATTAATACCCGAGTATTCGCAACCAACATGTAGTAAAGCACCCGTCAAGAATAAAGATATCCACATCCCTTTATTATTAAAAATAAAATCAGGATTTATATGTTCATAATATACAGCGATAATATATCTAACAACCAAACCTAATATAAGTGTGCCAACTCCAATACTAATGACTTCTTTTAAGAAATCTATATTTATACCCATTTATTATATATAATATATAATATATATATATATATATATATATGTCTGATATGCAAATTAGAATACCTCCTGAAATTTTCGCAACAAAATTATGTTTGTGTGCCCATGATTTACGCCATGATTTTGTTCAAAAGTCCGATAGAATACAAACTGCTATGTTTCACAGCAACTGGCCCGGTCGGGGAGGTGGAGAGCCCCGTCTTCTCCACCCACTCGACTACAAGGAACATACATTATATTCAAATACGGATAATAATATGGCGATACTTATTATCGAACATTTTTATAAAGAGACACTTAATGAATTACATAATAAAAACTATGAATCGGATATAATTGCTACAAAAGTGTTAGATAAAATGCATGATTTCAAAGATAAACTTGATGATAAATACAGGCAAATTGATATAAATCGTAAAAACATCGATGAATTAAAACAAAATCAGGATAAAAGTGAAGGCACTACTACTATTAAGCCGCACCCGGACGAGATGATGGATGATAAATACAGGCAAATTGATATAAATCGTAAAAACATCGATGAATTAAAACAAAATCAGGATAAAAGTGAAGGCACTACTATTACGCCTCTCCCCGCGCGAAGACCACAATTAAAGAGAAGTTTTTCGTCTGCTGTTGAATCTGTTCTTGAGCCGGAGGATTATCGGAAGAAGAAATTAAACAAACCACCATTGGCTAATGAAATCATAAAGAGAAGTTTTTCGTCTGCTGTTGAATCTGTTCTTGAGCCGGAGGATTATCGGGAGACGAAATTAAACAAACCATCATTGGCTAATGAAAAAATAACGGGAATGGGCGGGGGCATGGAGTCAGATATGGAGTCAACTATGGAGTCAGCTATGGAGTCAGCTATACACGATCAATTCCCAGCGCGGGCACACGAACTAGTTCCAGCTATGTTCGATGAACCATTGCCAGCTCTCGACGGACCATGGGATCAGTCTATTGGAGATTTTGATGAGTATTTTACAGATGAAGGTGAAATAAATCCCACAGGTCTGGAAAAATTACAAACTACACTAGCAGTAGATGACATTCAACTACGTAATGTAATAGATGTAAGTCCAGATGATGAAGGTGCTAGAGGTTTAGGTGAAACATTTAATAAAGTAAGGAAGTCTACCCGTCAATCACGAAAAACAAGTATGTTTGGAGATTTTGTATCTTCCGATATTGATTTTGGAAAGATTGAAAAATGGACGGAAGGTTATGAAACATACATATTACTAGTGCGTATTACATATGCGGCAGATCTCGCGCTCGCGGAAGATATGATTGATTCAATGAATGGGTACATGAGAGAAAATTCAGAAAAAATAAATAAACAACTGGCATTCAATGAATTTATAGTGTCATTGAAAGCAGACGTTTCCCAATATACCTGGCCAGATCATAAAAAAGTAACACTTCCGAAGAAATTGTGGGATGATTATAAAAAATATGGTGATGAATTATCCGAAAAATGGTTTCAATTTATATTTAGAGCAGATAGTCCCCGCGGAGCTGACAGGGCGGTGTCACCTGTATTTAGTGATGTAGCTGGCCCAACCACATACGAATCATTAATAGACATATTTAAACTTGAAAAATTAAATGCTGTTTTTAAAAAAGCACGAACAACATTGGGTAATAGGGGTGATACTATTATATGGGATGCATATCATAAACTATTTGAAGGTATATCACAGCCTGATTATGTAATAAGTGGACAACGCCTGGCAATACCACAAGATGGATTAACAACCGAAGCATTATTTGGTATTCATAGTAGTGTTCATGAAAATAAAATAATTAATAATTGTGCTACGATAGATGGGAACCATCCATTTTTCAAAAGACCAGAATTAACCAATTTTAAAGGAACACCAAATTTGTTCAGTTTTATTGATCCAATGCCTATTTTAAACAAACCTCCCGCGGAGAACGATACGAAAACAATAATAGTTGACACAGAGGGAGGGCAAATAAGTATTTCTTTAGATTATACCAAAGTAGATAAGGAAGTGAAAGTAATATTAGGTTTTTCTTTCAAATGGCATGGAAATGAAATAGGAAGAAAGGGGATTGTGCTTGATTTTACAAAAGGACAACAACCATTAAGTGTATCAAATTGTATTGCTCGTTGGGTTAATTTTATAACTTCTAGTAGTATAGATGATGAAAGTATAGGCAAAACAATCGGGGATGATAGAGAGTATGACATTTTAACATTATTTATGATAAAATTAATAGGTGATTTAGGTCAAGAAATATATGCAGCATGTACGGATTCCATATATTTTGGAAATGATAGACCTTCTGCTATTAGATATATGCTCTTAAAATTATTTGCTGAAAATAATGGTACCAAACTATTAAACCAACCCGGTGGAGGAGGTTATCTTTCCGCAGCACTTTACACTTTAATAAAAATGGTACCTACAATGGACGGTGGTGGAAATCATGGCAAAAAAATTAAAATACGCCGTTCAAAGAGAAGATCAAAGAGAAGGTCAAAGAGAAGATTGTTAATAAATAATATGTTAAAAGACTATGATAAGTTAAAAAATGATTCCCGAAAATCTAAAAGAAGATCCCGAAAATCTAAAAGAAGGTCCAGAAGAAGATAATTAAAATATTATATAATTATATATATGAAAGTAGGTTTTATTGTTGGGAAAGCAGATGAAATACATAGTGATGATGAATTATATAATATTACTCCTAAAAAATACTTAGAATATGGTGAGTTACATACAGATGTCGCCATTGCAATGACAATTAAAGAAGGATATCCTGATATCACAGTTGACATCATAAAACCAAATGAATTAACAAATGCCCGTTTAAAGAAAAATGATGTAAATTTTATTTTAGGATATGATTGTATTAATCAAACAGTTCAAGACCCGTATGTTAAAAAGTTTGCCGGACCTAATGGATATGAGTCTTTAAAAAAAATATTAGGTTTAAAAACAAATAAAGTGTTCCCCCCCATGAATGTTTTAGAATTTATCTGGGCAAAAGATAAATATCTACAAACATTTCAAAGAAAAAAAATACCCATTTCACCAACAATTATTATATCAAAATCATTTAATTCAAAGAAAATACTACAATCGATTCAATTGCGAAAATGGAAACAATTTATTATTAAACCGGTGGGTGGGACGGTAGCAATGGGTGTTGAAAGATTTACATTAACAGAATGTTTAAAAGACCCTGTATTAATTGATGAATATTTTAATGAACATCGAGGTTCATATGATAAGTTCTTAATTCAGGAACTTATTACAGGATTTAGACATTATGGTGAAATTAAAATGTTTTGGATTAATGGAGAATATTCATATGCTGTAAATACAGTGGATCGTGGTGAAGATAATTATCAAGTTAAAATTGTCAAAGATAAACAAATTTTAGACGCATGTAAGGATATAGGATCTCAAGCATTATTAGCTCTTCCTAAAATACGTTGTAGTGGTAAAACAGTGAAACCACCACTTATTCGAACCGATTTCACATGTTGTTTAGAAAATAAACAACATATTCCTTCAAATTATTTCTTAAATGAAGTAGAACATCAGGATGCCGGTTCATATGTAAATAATCCCCATATTAAATATCCATATGTTCAGGTAATGGCGGATACATATGTTAAAAAAGCACAAGAATTAGTTGATCTAGGGTGGGGAAAATAATATGGACTTATTATAAATGGATACAGACTTACTAAAACAATTATGTATATTTTTAGCCTTTTTTGGATTATCCGATGTATTCTTAGAGAAAACAAAGGTAAATAAATTACTTTATTATATTATTATACTAATAATAGCTCTTTCACTATGATTTTTTTAAAGTATATATTATATGAATAATATTTTCAACAAATTAAATATAAAAAAAAATAATATCGTAAAATTAATACGTATATTATTCATAATATTTATTATTTATCTTATATATTGCTTCATATTTAAAAGGGTAAGATATGAAGCAATGAGTAATAAATGGGATTATATATGGAATGACGGGGGGTGGCCATGGAGTGAAAAGTCGGATACTGATTTTAAGAAAGATATTGATGATGGAAAGTATTGGAATGCATTACTTTGGGGAACATCTCCGAATTGGGATAAAGGAGAACTTTATCGTGGAAAATATAATCAAGATAAAGAAGGTCATAAATGTATGTCATGGGAAGATGGAAATGATGGTGTATGGCCTGAGTTTTTAAAAACAGAAGAAATGAGAAAACAAAAATTAGGTGATAAAGATGGTAATCATAATTATTGCAGAAATCCGGATGGATCAAATAAATTATGGTGTTATCTAAAAGATGCGGGTGATAAAAAACGTGGGGATTGTCAATGGTACGATATTGTAAATGAATATAATGATAATAAATGTTTAAAGATAAACAGTAATTGGAAAGGTGGAAAAGAACTATTAAGTGAAAAAACAACCGAAAAATCATGGCAGACATGTTTAAAAAAATGTAATTTAAATAAAAAATGTTCGGGGTTCACTGTTGGAAGTTATAAAAGTGCATGCCCTAAAGGGGGTCAATGTACATGTCGTTTTTATGAGGGAGGTGATATTTCATCAAATAAAAAAGAAGGACTCTTGGCAGTTAATGCTAAATGTATAAAAAGTACACGGTTATATTCCGACGTAGATGCGGATTATCACATAGGATATAAAAAATGTAATTGTAAAAATGGTATTGCTGTTGCCGGGAAACCTTGTCCATCCGATGGTGCTTTTAAATGTAAAACATGTGATTCAGGATTTAAATTGGTAAATAGCAGGTGTGTCCCCGAAGGGACGAAAGGATTCTTACAAGAGATTGAAAAGAAATTTGATGAAGATTCAAACGAAATGGTTGTGGAGAAAGTAAAAACGGTTATAGCAAGTGATAGTTCTTTTGGGAAGCGTCTTTTAGTAAGATGTGATCAATGTACAGACAGAGATTTTGCTTCAAATACAGAACCCCATGATGCAGGAATTGATTGTAGAAAGGGGGGTAAAGGTAAGGAGAAAGAGACGGAAATGGATGTTGAAACGGAACAGGTAAAAGAATGGTGGGATATAGATTGGAATATAGATACAGATAAACACGCCTGTTCATTTTTAGGGGGTGAAAATTGTGATTGTCCCCGTCCCGATAATTAATAATATACATTAAGTGATATATAAAAAATATGGTATAGTAATATATGAAGAAATCGGATAAAGTATTATTTGATAAATTATGTAAATTATTGTTTATAATTATAACGTGTTATTTACTTTATTATTTTTTCTTTAAAAGAAAACCAGTACATGAAGGGTTGACAGATGTTGAAAAAACTGAGATTTTTTCAACAGAAGATGCTACATATAAGGATAAGGTAGGTACCGGATGTTTGCATTATAATGCAACATATAAAGGGGCTGTAAGTTCTTTCTCGACGTCGGCAGCTGTAAATTCGTGGAAAAAATGCGCCAAAAAATGTAAAGATACACCCCCATGTAAAGGATTTACCTATGAAAGATCCACGAAAAAGTGTAGCACTTTTGATAATATAAGTAAGGGAACCGTATATAAATATAGTCCAAAGTATACATATACCGAGCATAAGGGTAAGGTGTGTCGTGACATCGGGTTCCCAAGCGCCGACCACTTGACAGAGGCTGTATGTACACTTGCCAATGGTCTTTGCGATAAGGATAAGTTAGGATGGACTCCTCAGAAAAAGGCCGGCAAGGAATTCGGCTACCCCGCCGACGGCGCGGCGGCCGCCGCAGGGGTAGGCGGTGAGCTATCGTCCGCTTGTCCATATCTTCCATACATTCCGAATGAATATACAAAACACGAGGGATATACTGGCAACACGACCGGCACAAAACCCCATAATGTATGTAGTGGTGACACTTGTCCTGCGAATTTAGGATGGACCCCTAAAAAAAAAAACGGCAAACAAAATGCCGGTACGCACTGTCCGTATTTCCCCGCGGGAGATGATACGGACGCTAAACGGGATATAACGATTAAAAAAGCACAAAAATATTGCGATAGCGATACTGAATGTACAGGAATAACCGAGTATAGTGGAGGTACTTACGTGGACAAACAACAGATTTGTTTTCGGAAAGGGCCGCTCTCCCCTTCTAGCGTAAAAATACAAGGAACTAATATATATATTAAAGGAGAGCCAAGTGATGCTAATATACAACCTTATATTGATAAAGCAAAACAAGCTTGCTCAAATATACCCCAATGTAAAGGAATATATGTCGCAAAGAAGGGAGGCTTCATTTGCTTTAATAAAACTGTGGACAAAACAAAAGGTACCAACGCCCAAATGAATTGTCATATAAGATCATCAACAAAAAATTCAAAATATGGGATTGTATCCGGTAAAATAGCGGGTTGTTATGATAAGTATCCCCCTACCACGGGGACCACTGCGCCATGTACATGTACAAACGGAACACCCGCAACCGGTGCAAAATGTACGACGCCAGGCGCTGAGATTTGTAGCGCGTGTGGCGGAGATTATACTTTATCAACAACGACCAAGAAATGCGACGCCAAAGCTGGCACCAATCCATGTACATGTAGTAATGGAACACCCGCAACCGGTGCCGCATGTACCACCCAAGGAGCACATATTTGTAAAACGTGTAACGCGAATTATAAAATAGATACTTCATCGGGTCGTTGTGTCGGTGGCGGTGGCGCCGACACGCCATGTACATGTACAAACGGAACACCCGCAACCGGGGCAAAATGTACGACGCCAGGCGCTGAGATTTGTGGTTCTTGTGAGAAAGCTTATGAAATTGGAGATGGAAACGAATCTGATAAATGTGTAAAAAGATGTACATGTACAAATGGGGAAGCAGTAACTGCGTCAGAATGTACGACGCCAGGGGCACATATTTGTGATTCTTGTCGGGAAGGTTATGGATTTGGAGGTGGAAATGAATCTGATAAATGTGTAAAAATATGTACATGTACAAATGGAGAACCAGCAACTGGGACAGAATGTAGGATGCCAGGGGCCCATATTTGTGAATCTTGTGAGGAAGGTTATGGATTTGGAGCCGGAAATGATAAATGTGTAAAAATATGTAAATGTAGAGGTGGATATCCAGCCAAGGGGGCAAAATGTCCTAAAAAAGGACAACAAAAATGTGTTGTAAATCCCGCCACGGAAAGAGAATGTAAAAAGGGATTTACGTTCGATGGTGAAGAATGTAGCAAATGTGGTATATTTAATATATTTGATGATTGTGGATAGTTTTTTATATTAATTAGTAATATACTTTTAAAGATGGATAAATATTTCTTATGTAAAATATGTATCTTACTCATACTTTCGTTTTTAATTTATAATTGTTTCTTTACAAGAAACAAAAACATTATCGAGGGGGCCCATACCTGTCCGCAAGGCGAACGCCCTTGTCACGGCTCATGCTGCTGCCAAAGCTGCCTCCTCCTCGCTCAGGCCGCTTCAGCAAGGACTTGGAGCTGAGCCCAGTAAAGGTATTAATGACATCCTCACTCAATTAGAAGGTGGGTCCTTAAATGATGATTTAATACAAACCATACTAAACGAAACAAGTATGGATAAAGATGACATTGATAGTTTATATACGTGTAATAAGGTTGCGAATTCTTCGGGGAAAAAATGTTATGGTACGGATAATAATCCCGAATGTGATTGTTCTTTTAAAAATTATAATGAAGCATATAATTATATATTAGAAGAGTTATATATTATAAAAATAAGGGAGTCTCCTGTGAATGATGATCCTCAAAGGATAGAAATTGCAAGGCAAAAAGGTATTGATGCTCTAAAGAGACTTTCCGAGGGTTTTCCAGATGAATTACCAACAAATGAAGGATGGATTAATACAGAAAATGCGAATACAGAGCCATGGTATGGTAATAAAGGGAACCTTTATAAGGGTGGATTAGCCAAAACATCTGAAGGATCTATTTGCAACAACAACGACACATGTAGTCTTAAAGATAATCAAATAGCAGAGGGACCTTTCTGTGATATATCAAATGGTAAGAAGGAATATTGTAGTTTTGAACATATGGCATTCAGTGTTCCTGAAGGGATTGAATATCTCCGTAAAGGATTAGAAGAATTATATTTACAAGAAAATATTCCAGAAGAAGACGCGAAAAAAAGAAGTGAAAGTAAAATCAAAGATCGTTTGGAATTATTAAAAAAACAAGGTATCATTAGTCAATCTGTATCTATTCAAAGAAACGAATTAATTAGAAGTGACTCGGGTGAGATAGGTTATAGAGGAGCAACAACATATGTGCCTAAGAAAGGGTTTAAGATAGAATATACTGAACTCAAAAATTCACTCGTGAATAAATACAGTCCAGAAGCAGAAATGCGTCTTTTAAAAAAAGAATTAAGCGAAATAATAAAGGATAAAAACGATAAAAACGAATTTGTACCCGAAGAGATTATGTCCGATAATATAGATACGATGTCAAAAGATGAATTAATTAATAGGATCGTTACACTAAACACATTCAAACATATAGGGAAATTTACGTTAGCAAGCGCCAAACAACACATTACAAAACCAGAAGTATTAGATTTAGGTATAAAAGCATTCACAATGAATGCTCCAATGGAAGATATTATGAAAGGTCTTACAGTAACAGTATATTTTACAGATATAACAACAGGTATTGAAGATCCTGAATGGAACTCATATGTATCTGTAGAAGGAGATATAGATATTGTTGGTGGTGAAGGAAATCAAGAAATGATAGAAGGTGGTGCGGTTGAAGAAGAAGGTACGGTTGAAGAAGAAGGACAACAAGAAGAAGGACAACAAGGATCAATGATATTAATTATGATGAAAGGTTTATTAGTTATTTTAATATTTGTTTCGTGTATTGCGTTAGTTATGTTTGGATTAAATGAATTTTCACCTGAAACGTATAATGTTATTATTTATGAAGTAGACGATGTGATTAACGAAATAGAAGGTGTTGGAGATGATATAGTAAGTAAGATTGATGATATTATGGATGATGTAAAATCAATTGCTGATTAATCATATTATATATATATTATTATATATATGGAAAAACAATACAAGTTATTTTTAGCTATTATAAGTTTGTGGGTTGTCCATAAATTAGTGAAACATACTCATGGTTATGAATTATTTAAAGGTACAATAAAAGAACGTTATACAAATCCGAGTAATAAAACAGCTGGTGTCGATGATTTAACAGATGGTGTAAAAGATGGTGTAACTGGTGTCGATGATTTAACAGATGGTGTAAAAGATGGTGTAACTGGTGTAGATGATTTAACAGATGGTGTAAAAGATGGTGTAACTGGTGTAGATGATTTAACAGGTAATACATTTGGTGGGGTATTTGCAGGTATGTCTTTTATTCTTTTATTCTTTCTAGGTATATTCTTAATTTTATTACCATTTCTTATTTTTATCAGATGGATATATCTGGAAATAACATGTAAATCATGTAAACCATGTAAATAGTAGTATATTATTATATTATAGTATATATAATGATGACTAAAGGATATTTTATGATATATTTTGCGATTATTAGCTTATGGGTTGTTTATAAAATGATAAATCACAAACATATAGATGAAGATATACGGGAAAAAAATCCAGGATTTTTTGGAAACACAAGGAAACAAATGTCTATTTTATCTATCATAATGGGTCCAACTATAGTAATTTTATTAATCATTTTAATTACAAATTGGATTTGTAAAGAAATTAAAATATAAGGGTAATTATAATGAAACAAGAACATAAAGAATATATAAAATTATGTGTTGCTATTATTAGTTTATGGGTTGTTCATAAATTAATTAATCATCAACATCATCAATTATTAGAGGGGTTACCTGCTGAAAACTCAAAAGGTTCGCCTGCGCGCGCTAAAAAAGAGGAAGAAACAATACCTTATATTCCATCCGAGACACGGAATGCAAATAAAGGTGATCCAATCAAAGATTCCCCACCAACTGATAAACCAATAGCCCCGCCAGAAGCACCGAAAGATCCACCTGGTACAAATTCACCGAAAGATGCGCCCTTATTTACACAAGGTTGTCCATGGTATAAAAACATTATAGGGGGGTGTGAACAAACATCAGAAGCGATTGAGGAACCAAACCTAGAAGAAACAAACGATGAAGGAATTGTTGATAAATTTAAAAACTTATTCTAAATAAATACCATTAAATAAGGAAGTCTCATAATGTTGTATATTTGGATTAAGTTTGTGAAATAATTGTAATAAGTCATCTAAATCTTGATATATAAGTTTTTCAATACCCATTTCTTTCTCAATATCTTCTATACTATGTTTATGCGAAATGAGTTCCTTATGTGATGAAACATCTATACCATATATATTAGGGAATCTTATCATAGGCGCACATGATACAACAATAACTTTGTTAACACCATTTTTTTTGAGTAATTTTACAATGTGACGCATTGTATGTCCTCTTACAATTGAATCATCTACAATAATTACATTTTTCCCATTTACTTGTGAATTAATTATATTTAATTTACGTTTAATATTTTTGTTTCTTGTTTGATTATTACCCATTATAAATGTCCGATTAATATATCTATTTTTGATGATACCTTCTGTATAAGGAATATTTAATTCGTCAGACATACTTAATGCACATGGTTTACTTGTTTCCGGAACGGGTATAATAAAATCGATATCATCTATATTTACAGTTTCTCTTATTTTTTTGGATAACAGTTTCCCCATTTCAAGGCGAGCTTGTATGACAGGTATATTATGAATAACAGACTCGATCCTTGATATATATATCCATTCAAAAATACAAGGTGTTAATGAATAATTCTCACAATAATACGCTTTATGTAAATGTCCATCTAATGTAATAATACCATATTCCCCAGCATTTACATCTTGAAAATCATAATCTAAGTTATCAAGTGAAATAGATTCAGAACTAATTAAGTGATTATTGTCTCTCTTCCCATGAAGTAAAGGTCTTATACCATATTTATCTTTGAAAAATATGATCCCATATCCTGCGATAATCATAATAATACTATATGATCCTTGTAATAAAGTGGATATTTTACACAATACATTTTGAATAGATCTTTCTGTAATTGAATGATTACCATTCAATTCTTTGTCTAATTCAATTGAAAATAAATAAAGGATGACTTCTGAATCAGAGGTTGTATCTAAATATAGATTATATGTTGTTACAAGTATCTCTCTTAATTCTTCTTTATTTTGTATATGACCATTATGACATAATGAAATACCATACGGACGATTTACAAAAAATGGTTGAATTTCACTACACGAAATAATACCGGATGTGGGATATCTTACATGACCGACGCCTATATTTCCTTGTAATTTTTCGGTTTGTATAGATATATTATTTGAAAGCAATCCTTCTTGTTTTATATTGGAGAAATTGTTTGAATGACTACTATATGTATACATACCAAATGCATCTTGACCCCGATGTTGAATATGAAACAAACTATCATATAATTCATGTATAATATTTTCATCTTTATCGGGAGAGAGTATTCCCGTTATTCCACACATCTTTATTAAGATAATTAATTATATTCTTAAATCAGATAAAAAAAATGTTTTGTCTTTTTTTTTGTTTTGTATTGTTTTTGATTTTTGTGTTTTATATTTTTTTTTGTTTTTTTGTTTGGTTAATCGATGTACTTGGCTTTCCACACACGGTAGCATCCATAACGTGCGGGTAGAGCCCACGTCAAACGTGGATTGCGCTGGCACTCTTCAGTTTTGTCTACTATATAATCTTCTACGGTTGGGTAACGCGCCTTGGATACGTAGTAGGTCCACGTGGAAGTACCCCATATGGGGCGCGCGCACGCCATACCGTTTTTGGCATTCAACAGCGCGCCGCTGCCGTGGTGTAACACAGTAGCTTTGAAAACGTACTTATACATGGTTTTGGGGTGTGCCTGTTTTGGTGTAATGCGTTTGCCGCACTTTTCCAGTGTCAAAACAATGTTGTTGATTTGATTGTTGACAAGCCGCATGTTGGATCCATTGTGCTTCCAGAATCCTGTGCGGATTTCTTGGCGCTGTTCAACCACGTGCTTGTACACCAGCTCCAGCACGTCGAAGCAAGGCACCAGCTCAAAAGCCATGGGTAGGGTGGGTAGGGTTGTAGGTGGGTAGGGTTGTGGGTGGGTAGGGTTGTAGGGTAAGGCGCCGAGTCCTGCCTTTGTGGGTATGTAGAGTGGTTGATACTAACTTAAATCCAACAAAGAATCAAATTTTGTGACTCAGAAGGGTCTGGCGACCTCTTTCTAGTCGCAGAAGGGTCTGGCGACCTCTTTCTAGTCTTAAATCACATAAAAAAAATTTTGAGTCACCCTCTCACAAACGCCTGCATTCGTCGGATATCGTCGACTAGGATAATAAGTCCTAGGAGTCCTCCTTAGCTCCGGAGTTAGCCCCGGTTTAAGATGAGAAGTATCTGGTCGTGGTTATTAATCGTCTATACATGAGCTTGATAGACTCACATACATCAAAATTTCACGCGAAATGCCAGATTATTATGGGATGAAGCTACTGCCCCCAGACTCCACACGGGTTCAATATGTCGGATTTAGATTCATTGCGACGCATGGTTGGTGCCACCCAACCGTTCACATTTTCAACGGGGGAAGCTTACTGAAGGGACCATTAAAGTTCCCAACCCTCTCCCCCCTTCAAAGACATACACCGTGTCGCGCGAATGTTTATGATTACCATGTATTCCTTCCGGGTATCAATCGGAAGACTAAGTTTTAACGCAGAGGCACTCAGATGCACCCAAGAGTTTCTTAAACCGTTCGAACCACAGACTTAACTGATAGTTTTCTTCGGTACCCTCGGGCTGCTACTCCACTGATCACTTACACAGAAATCAAACACCGCGTCTAGTTTGTAGGGTTTAGAACACCCCCCTACACCGTCTTCACGGCTGCCAAGACGAGACCGCTTGGGTCCGCTGATAGAGTGCGACCCAGACCAGGACAGGTCATTGGCGGCAGTCTTATACTATCCATCTTGACAAAGGCTTCCATTTATTATGCCACATTAAGGGCACGCCTAATATCTCTCATCACTATCATTTATAAATCTTTTGCTAGTAGGGTTCGCTCAGCAGTTGAGGTGTTCCGTTATCCAGTTGTTTGTTTTATTACCCTTTATCAAACAACATTTCAAATTTTGTGGGGCAACAGGGTCTGGCGACCTCTTTCTAGTCGCAGAAGGGTCTGGCGACCTCTTTCTAGTCGCAGAAGGGTCTGGCGACCTCTTTCCAGTCGCAGAAGGTTAAATTTGAATTAGTAGTAGAGATAAGTCAAGCATAAAAACATCTCGCAAAGCTCCTGCGACCGCAAAAAGCTCAACAAACTCTCTACCCCATAATGGCCCTTTCCAAGTGTGAGTGGAGGAAGGAGCAACGCTTGGTCAGGCAGAACGCCGTATCCAACGACCCACCTCCATCCCCACCAGGAGCATTTCATGTGCCCATGAATATGGACGGGGATATTATGCGGGTGATCGCCGCACAAGTCAAGCAAATTAGGGAAGATGAGACCCTAAAGTATCACGTAGAGCGCTTTGAAGCACACTGCTTCCTTCGGAGGAACAAGAAGGGTCGCCTCGTTAAGAGTTGGGCTGATAACCAACTCCGCACGGTAGTGAGGGCAAATAAAGGGGATGGGGTGTGGGTGAACGGATTGTGGGTGAACGGGTGGTGGATGCGTCATTTATGGTTATGCCTCCCTTCGGATAGGATTATTCACCGCGACCTGTATTCACGCGGGTGGTGGGGGAAGATGATTATGAGAGGATGATGAAAGGGACCTATCAAAAACTCCCATAAAAGACAAAAAACAATACAAAAATAATACAAAAAATAAAAAATCACAAAAGACAAACAATTTTTTTGTCTAAATTTGAAAAGATTATTTGAAACAATAGTAAATATACGTTTCAAAATGAACACATTCAAAATAATTCACACATTGTCTCTACTTTCGGTGGGTGTGGGGGATGGGTCAGGACAACCCGATAAATACCTTCATCCCAAGTATTGTGAAAATCGCGCCTGCCGAAGGTCAATGAGAACAGAGTTCCCGTCGAACCGGTCGCCGCACTCTGAGGAGGCACTCAGCGTAGAAACCCCGGATATATCAAATGAAGATACCAAAGGTCCCTTTGATGAAATCGTAGACGTTGATATTCAAACAGATAAGTATCTCCATGAAATTCAAAAAAAGCACATTGAAATTATTAAAATGCATAATCTGCTTGAAGACAAACTATATCATTTAGGACAATCCATGGAAAACGCAATCAATGAAAAGAAGGTCCATCTAGAAGATACAAAGAAAATTTTAGGGTGGAGAGAAGTTCAGGATTTTATTCGGGAACAATATTCGAGGGAAACAGAGCGTTCTAAATGGTCGTGGCAAGGAAGTTGGAACTCTAAGTTTAAGAGATTTATTACGGAGGGACCGAGTGGATGGTTCTATTAGATTCTTTCAAAGCAAACCGTTGATGTTTGATTGTTTGAGACAGAATATTTTAATATAAAATATATAAGTGTCCCCATAACTGATTGACTTATATCGTTTGTCAAAGCAAACGCCGTTCCAGAAAATAGAAAAAATTGAACTATTTTAGATTGAACTAATTCACGTTGTACATATCCTGTTTTGAGTCCAATATCTTGTGCTAATATCTGTATAATGCCATAGGCACCCAATATTTTTAATATATAATTTACATGTTTTATTTCAACGAGTTTTCCTAATCCTAAATTATTCATAAAGAAGTTTGGATATTTCATATCATAATATATAAGTATAATAAGTGGTAAAAGAAATACGACAATTCGTATTCCATGATCATTTAACACGTTATGTAACGCATCCAATTCTTCTTCGGTCGTCTCTTTTTTATCTTTAATCGGTGTTTTATTAAACAACATATTTAGTTTTTTATTTATATATTTATGATTAATTAATGTAGCGAAAATAATAATTAATATAACAAATTGTAAATATTTGTAATCCATATATATATATATATCATAAAATATTTAAGTTTTACAACATATAATTATATATATAATGGATATTGTAAAGGAAGCACAAAAGAAACGGTTACTAAAAATAAAGGAAAAAAAAGCACTCCATGGGTGGTTTTCAGATGATTTTTGTGGAATAAATAAATATTATAGTCAATTTAACTCGGATGAATATGTAATTGTTAGTTTTACAACCGAGAGACGTATGTCTAATTACCCGGATAATATTATTTACCTTGGCACCATAAATGAATGTAAAGGGAATGTAAAAAATACAAACTTACCAGAACCTTTTTCAACTATATACAATATAAATAATACGTACATTTATTAAATTTGAATAGTAGATACTATTCAAATATATATATAAAACATAAAAGACAATATGACAAGTAATTTATCTTTGTCCATGGAAGAATCTTTAACTAATTATGTTAGTTACAAAGATGATGTTGAATATGATGTTTCCAAGGAAACAAGTTACAAAATTGACGTAGACATATTTGAAATAAAAGTCATTGATGAAATGTTACGCCGTAATTTAATCAATTATACATTTTATAATGCACAAACACATAATATCAAACATAAGTATGAAAACGATAATTTAGAAAGGCAAACATATAATCACTATATCTTTGGATTTTGTATGATAACATTATTTGTAATTATATATTTGATTTTCCATGATTCATATACATTCCATTAAATTTGATTAATAAATAAAAAATTATATTTATAAGATTAAAAAAAATATTTAAATAATGGATTTATCATTCATCTTAAATAAACCAATCGTTAAAAAATCAAAAAAAAATATGTTAAATTGTACAAGTATCCTTAAAACACATAATTTATTTGGTAAACTTATAAACTCAAATGACGAATATAATGGGACAATTGTCGCCATTCTTGGAACAGAACAAGATAAAATATTAGTAAGAACACTTGAAAAAAGAGAAACCTTAAACCACTACAAACACCATCAATTACAATATACGACTAAACAACATATACAAAAAACATATCAACTGATATATGTAAAAAAATTGTAAAGTATAAAATTTTAATTTATTTGTAATTATATATTTGATTTTCCATGATTCATATACATTCCATTAAATTTGATTAATAATTATATTTTTTTTTAATATACTTATGGATAAACATATCATCGGAAATATAATACATGTTTTTACAGATGGAGCGTGTCGCAATAATGGTAAACCAACTGCCAAAGCAGGTATAGGGATTTATTTTGGTGAAACGGATCCTCGGAATTGTAGTGAAAGGGTCATAGGGAAACAATCGAACAATACAGCCGAATTAACCGCCATTCTTAAAATATTTGATATTTTAAAAGAAGACATTAAATATGATACCAAAGTAATTATTTACTCTGATTCACAATATTCCATTGATTGTTTTACAAAATGGAGTATTCAATGGGCACAAGATA
>Ga0315336_1000941_pt1 | contig 64803 bp, 69 predicted proteins | sample ASW5metaG_FD_204512 | JGI IMG/M metagenome (GOLD analysis project Ga0315336, IMG submission 204512) | Ammonia-oxidizing marine archaeal communities from Monterey Bay, California, United States - ASW #5 | ecosystem: Environmental > Aquatic > Marine > Intertidal zone | place: USA: California... | reverse complement strand
GAATGCGTCTCAGTCTCCAAGTGGTACTGTACGCCTAACAGCTTCTACAGCATTCGGTCAGGAAGTTGTTTTACCCCTCATCGGCGAGTTCTCTGTAAAATGGCCCGATATTGAACTTCAGCTTATTCTGACGGACCACGTCATCGACCTGCTAAGTGATCAAGTCGATATCGCCATTCGTCTCGCTGCTCAACCGTTGGGGGATTTCACCTGCTCTAAACTATTGGACACGAGTTATCGTGTGGTCGCGCCACCAAAGTTTCAAGACGACGTGAAAGAGCCTGAGGACCTTCGACACCAAAACTGCATTCGGTTAGATTTGCCTCAATACCGCGAAGCGTGGACGTTCGAGCAAGACAATACACCGCCCATAACAATTCCCGTAGACGGAAAGATCATCATTTCAAATCCGCTTGCATTGCGAGAAGCAGCAAAACAAGGGCTGGGCGCTACCCTGTTGCCTGATTGGATGATCGACCAAGATATTGCCGCAGGCGACCTCATTGATTTGTTCCCCGGCTGGCAAGTCAGCGCATCAAACGGCCGCACAGCCGCATGGCTGTTGTATCCGACGCAGAAATTCATGCCCAAAAGCACACGTGTCGTCATCGATTTTTTGAAATCACATGTTGGGAAAGGCTAGGCAGCGTCCTTGCTGTCAATATTGACGCGACCCCAGTCGCGCAAACTGTCCATAACCGGCTCCAACTTTCTTCCCATTTCTGTCATGGAATACTCCACATGAGGCGGCACAACTTCAAACACTTCGCGATGAACGATGCCGTCTTCTTCTAGCTCACGTAGTGTAAGAGTAAGCATACGTTGTGTGATATTGGGAATAGCACGTCGAAGTTCGCCAAAGCGCAATGGCTCCTCCATCAACGTATGCACCACGATTAACTTCCATTTACCGCCAAGCTGCGAAATAGCGAAAATGACAGGGCAGAGGTCCTTAAGAGACTTTTCATCGATGCCATCAGGAACTGGTATTCCTGTCTTTTGTTCAAAGTTGCACATTTTTCTCTCCGAATTTCGCCTGATATGTTGGAGCAGGACGGCCCGTTTTCAAGTCTTTTGCGCGCACATCGCTTGCAACCGGTATACTTTATGTACCTACAACACAAAATAGTGCCTTCTTGCAACTTTTATACTAATGCGCATTTTAGCTTTCATCAAGCCCAGGGCCCGGGCTGCAAATACTAAACAAACAGATGAGAGAGTAGAAATGTCAAAGATCGCTATCGTGTATCATTCGGGCTACGGCCACACCCAAAAACAAGCTGAAGCTGTGCGTGATGGCGCAGCTTCAAACACTAACGATGAAGTTCAATTGATTTCAGTCGACGATATTGAAAGTCACTGGGAAACGCTTGATGCCGCAGATGCCATTATTTTTGGTTCACCAACGTACATGGGTGGCGTCTCAGCTCAGTTTAAGAAATTTGCGGACGAGTCGTCAAAAGTCTGGTTTGCACGTGGTTGGCACGACAAAATTGCCGCTGGATTCACCAACTCATCCAGCCAAAACGGCGACAAACACAGTACACTACAGCAAATGCAGGTACTTGCAGCTCAACATGGTATGCTTTGGGTCAGCTTAGGCTTAGCGCCAGGCAACAACTCATCCGAAGGCTCAGTTGAAGACGTCAACCGTCTTGGTGCCTCGCTTGGCGCAATGGCCCAATCCAATTCGGATCAAGGACCAGAACATGGTCCGAGCAAATCAGATTTGCAAACAGCAAAGCTGCTTGGCGAACGCGTAACCGATATCGCAAACCGTTTCGCAAACGCGGCTTAGAACATAAAGAACCCCGGGGCGCCTTCTGACACCCCGGGGTTTGTTCCCTCAAAGGAACTCTTATTTGCTATTCGCCGCCGCCCAATGAGTGAACATAAACAGCCAATTGCTTCACTGTCGCGTCGCCCAAACGAGCTTTCCAAGCCGGCATCATGCCATGCTTAGGTGTTTTGATTTGTGCAGCGATTTCATCGACGTCGCCGGCGTATAACCAAAGCGCATCATTGAGCTTAGGCGCACCCAATTCGCGGATGCCGTCTCCATTCTCAGCGTGACATGCTGAACAATTCTCCTCGTACAGAGCCTTGCCTTCGTCAACATGATCTGCATTGTGCTCGATGCCTGAAAGGCTAGCAACGAAGTCTGCAGTTGCACGGATTTCTGAAGTCTCAAGGACATCGCCAAATGCAGGCATATCTGAAAAACGAGTATCATCGTCAGCTTCGTAACGAACACCATGAGAAATGGTGGCATAAAGCTCATCAATACTACCGCCCCAAAGCCAATCATCATCGTTCAAGTTGGGGAAACCAGAGGCACCCTGCGCACCAGCGCCGTGGCACTGTGAACAATAGACTTTGTATGTGGATTTACCACCTTGAACTGCGAAACGAAGCAAGTCCTCATCATCCAAAATGTCAGCAACTTCCATTGCTTCAATTTGTTGAACAAACACTGCTTTATCTGCCGCAGCTGCCTCAACTTCCTTAGCCAACTCACCGCGTGATGAATAGCCAAGAATGCCTGGTGTTACGCCATTAATAAGCGGAATTGCAGGGTACAGAACCATATAGACCAAAGCCCACGCAATACATGCGTACCAAGTCCATAGCCACCAACGCGGCAGCGGGTTGTTCAACTCTTTGATACCGTCCCACTCGTGGCCAGTTGTTTCAACACCTGAGATGTCGTCAATATCTTTTTTATCGCTCATTGACCTATTCCTTCTCCTCGGGTGCATGATCGTCTTTTAGTGGGATCTGTGCAGCAACCTGCGCATGATCTTTGGCGCCAGGGCGGAACATAAACAGCACCACCCCAACAAAAACCGCCAACATATAGAGAAGACCCCAACTATCAGCGAAATGACGAAATGAATCGTAATCAATCATAGTCAGCTCCTATCTGTAGTTTTCTTCAGCGTTATAAGCGCTTAGGTCCACAAGTGTGCCCAGCATTTGCATGTATGCGACCAGCGCATCCATTTCCGTAAGCTTGGTTGGGTCGCCATCAAAGTCACCCAAAACAACTTTTGGATAACGGGCTTCAAGACCGTCCCAATCCGCATCCGGATCAGCTTGTGCTGTTAGATCAGCGTAGGCGTTTTCAACCATCTCGTCGGTGTAAGGCACACCAACACGTTGGTTTGCGATCAGATGAGCCGCTACATTCTCATATCCAAGCTCAGCTTTCGCCAAGAACTTGTAAGAAGGCATAATGCTTTCTGGCACCACTGATTGTGGGTCCATCAAGTGCTGAACATGCCACTCGTTTGAGTAACGATCGCCAACCCGTGCTAGATCAGGTCCAGTTCGTTTTGAACCCCATTGGAACGGGTGGTCATACATTGACTCTGCCGCCAGTGAATAGTGACCATAACGCTCAACCTCATCACGGAACGGGCGGATCATTTGGCTGTGACAGTTATAGCAACCTTCACGCACGTAAATGTCCCGACCGGCTAGTTCGAGAGGTGAATAAGGACGCATCCCCTCCACCTTCTCAATCGTGTTCTCAAGGTAGAACAATGGCGCGATCTCAACGATACCGCCAATAGAAACCACCACAAGGCTACCAACAAGAAGAAGGGTTGCATTACGCTCAATCGCGCCGTGTTTATCTAAAATTCCCATGCGAGATCTCCCCTATTCTGCCGGTTTAGCTGAAGCAGTGTGCGCTACAGCGATTGGTTTTTCATTGCGTGTTTTACCCTTGATGGTCATGTAAACGTTGTAAGCCATCACAAGGCCACCAACCAGGTACATGCCGCCACCTACTGCCCGAAGGATGTAGTAAGGTTTCAACGCCGCAACAGATTCAGCGAATGAGTAAACCAAGAAGCCTTCAGCATCATACTCGCGCCACATAAGGCCTTGTGTGATACCAGAAACCCACATCACCGCGGCATAAACAACGATGCCAAGGGTCGCGAGCCAGAAGTGCCAGTTGACCATCCGCATTGAGTAAAGTTGTTTGCGGTTCCACAGTTTGGGCACCAAGAAGTAAATCATGCCGAAGCTGATCATACCCACCCAACCAAGAGCACCAGAGTGCACGTGGCCAATGGTCCAGTCAGTATAGTGTGAAAGACCGTTTACAGCCTTGATAGACATCATTGGGCCTTCGAATGTGGACATGCCGTAGAAGGCAACCGCGATCACCATCATCCGAATAATCGGATCGGTACGCAATTTGTCCCAAGCGCCAGATAGTGTCATCAGGCCATTGATCATGCCGCCCCAAGAAGGCATCCAAAGCATGATTGAGAACACCATACCCAAAGTCTGTGCCCAGTCAGGCAAAGCTGTGTAGTGAAGGTGGTGAGGGCCAGCCCAAATGTACATGAAGATCAATGACCAGAAGTGAATGATCGACAAGCGATATGAATAAACAGGGCGCCCAGCTTGTTTTGGCATGAAATAGTACATCATGCCCAAGAAGCCAGCTGTCAGGAAGAAGCCAACGGCATTATGGCCGTACCACCATTGGGTCAAGGCATCTTGTACACCGGCAAACACTGAATAGCTCTTAGAGCCAAGGAAGCTAACCGGCATGCTCAAGTTATTGACCACATGCAGCAGCGCAATAGTAACGATGAAGGCGAGGTAGAACCAGTTGGCCACATAGATGTGCGGCTCTTTACGTTTGATCAGCGTACCCATGAACAGGATCAGATAACCAACCCAAACAATCGTCAGCCAAAGATCAACATACCACTCAGGCTCTGCATATTCGCGACCTTGAGTAATGCCCAACAGGTAACCTGTTGCAGCCAACAGGATGAACAGCTGGTAACCCCAGAACACAAACCATGTCAGACCATCTGAGAACAAGCGCGCCTGGGTTGTGCGTTGAACCACATACAAGCTTGATGTAATCAGCGCTGTACCGCCAAAAGCGAAGACCACAGCAGATGTGTGAAGTGGACGTACACGACCAAAATTCAAATATGGCTCTATGTTCAGCTCAGGAAATGCAAGCTGTAGAGCTGCAACCAAGCCAACCAGAAAACCAACACAACCCCAAAACGTTGTGAGAATCACCCCGTATTTAATGGGCTCATCAAGGTAACCAGATTTATCGATTGGCGCTTCGTCACCGACACCAACGCGACGCAACATGATGATTGTTGCAATTGCCAACGTCAGCGCCAGAATCCACGCATGTGTTTGAAATAATTGATCTTGTCCGAACGCTGCAGCAAGTACAGCCCCGAGTGCTGCCAGTCCTAAGACGACAGTCCAGCCTAAATTTCTCATATGTTCCCCGCATTAATAACCGCGATTATCTGCAAAACGCCTCAACTATACCTTTTGCTGATTATGCAAACTCTAGTTGGGAAGGGAAGCTTTCTCGTTGATCTAAGTCAATGTTACGCAGTGTCACCTGTGCCCAAATGTCTCAAGAACGAGATACGATGGTAAAAGTGCGCGCGCCTGACAGGCTGACGCTGCACACCCTAGAGGTTTGACACAAAGATATGCCCCAGATTCCGACAACTGACCTTATTGCGCAGTTCCGCTCGAATCATCACGAGAAGTTGGCTTTGTGCGATCGACTAGAAGCCATTGCCGATTCTTTGCCAGATAATATCGACGCCTCACTTTGCAGCACGACGGCTAAGGCAATCGACCCCATCTTGTCAAAGGCCCAGGAGATCGAAGAGAACAAGCTCTATCCGGCGCTAAAAAAATACTATGAAGACAACTTCGACCAGTCACACATTCTAGATAAACTGGTTGCAGAACACTTTGAAGATCGATTGTTTGGCGAAGAAGTTAGCGAAGTTCTAAGGTCCTATGGTCAAGGCCAACCAGCCCAGTCTCCAGATGCGACAGGTTATATGTTGCGCGGTTTTTTCGAAGGACTTCGGCGCCACATGTCATACGAAGAAGCTTTGCTAAAACCGCTACGTAAACAATAAAAAACGGCGCCAAACCTGAGTTCAGCGCCGTCCAATTCTTCAAAATCGTTAGTAAGCTTATTCAGCTTTTGCAGCTGCGCGTGAAGCGCGCTTACGATCATGTGGATCAAGCATAATCTTACGAATACGAATGCTCTTTGGTGTTACTTCCACATACTCATCATCTGCGATGTATGAAAGTGCTTGCTCCAAAGACATTTTCTTCGGCGTTGTTAGCTTAACCGCTTCGTCCTTACCAGAAGCACGCATGTTGGTAAGTTGCTTACCTTTCAACACGTTAACTTCAAGGTCGTTGCCGCGAGAGTGCTCACCAACAATCATGCCTTCATAAACATCAACACCAGGTTCGATGATCATTGGGCCACGATCTTCAAGATTGAACATCGCAAACGGAACAGCTTTACCGTTACCATTTGAAATCAGAACGCCTGTGCGACGACCCTGCAACTTGCCTCGGAACGGCGCATATTCATGGAAAACGCGGTTGAAGATCGCTGTACCGCGCGTGTCTGAAAGAAGCTCAGGTTGGTAACCGATCAAGCCGCGTGTTGGAACATGGAACACCAAACGTGTACGTCCGCCACCAGATGGCTTCATTTCGATCAAATCGCCTTTACGCTCTGCAAGTTTTTGCACAACAGGGCCAGAGAACTCTTCATCAACGTCGATGATAACTTCTTCGATCGGCTCATATGTTTCACCATCAACATCGCGGTAAACCACTTTTGGACGACCAAGGCACAATTCAAAGCCTTCACGACGCATCGTTTCGATCAAAACAGAAAGCAATAGCTCGCCACGACCAGCTACTTCATAGCTATCGCCATCTTCACCTTCAGAAACTTTAAGAGCAACGTTGCCCTCAGCTTCAGCATTCAAACGATCGCGAATAACACGAGACTGAACTTTGTCGCCTTCTTGACCAGCCAATGGTCCATCATTCACGCGGAATGACATAGACAATGTTGGTGGATCAATCGGTTGTGCTTGAAGCGGCTCGGTAACACCCGGTGCTGCCAATGTGTCAGCAACAGTTGCCGTTACCAGACCAGATACGGCAATAATATCGCCAGCATTTGCTTCTTCAACAGGCTCGCGCTCTAGTCCTTTAAAGCTAAGCACTTTTGAAACACGACCGCGTTCAATGATTGTACCATCATTAGAAAGCGCGTGAACTGGATCATTCGGCTTGATTGAACCTGACAATACACGACCTGTAAGAATGCGACCCAAAAATGGGTTTGATTCAATCGTTGTCGCAAGCATCCGGAACGGACCTTCTTCAACTGCAGGTTCTTCAACATGGTCGATGACCATATCAAGCAATGGTGTCATTGATTCTTGCGGACCAGTTGGCTCGTCAGACATCCAACCTTGCTTTGCTGAACCGTAAAGCACTTTAAAGTCGAGCTGGTCTTCGTTTGCGTCCAAAGACACGAACAAATCAAAGATTTCGTCGAGAACTTCTTCGTGACGCTCATCAGATTTGTCGATCTTGTTGATCGCTACAATTGGCTTCAAGCCAATTTTCAGCGCCTTACCAAGAACGAATTTTGTTTGAGGCATTGGGCCTTCAGCCGCATCAACCAAGATGATCGCGCCGTCAACCATGTTAAGAATACGCTCAACTTCACCGCCGAAGTCAGCGTGACCTGGTGTATCAACGATGTTGATGTGCGTGTCTTTCCAGTCAACGGAAGTCACTTTAGCAAGAATGGTAATACCACGCTCACGTTCTAGATCGTTGCTGTCCATTGCGCGTTCTTCAACACGCTGGTTCTCGCGGAACGAGCCAGATTGTTTCAAAAGCACATCGATCAAGGTCGTTTTGCCGTGGTCAACGTGCGCGATGATGGCGATATTGCGCAATGCCATTGTAAGGATCCAATCTTTAGGGAATTCATCTCTTGCGCGTGCTTTAAGGCCGAACGCCCAAAAGGGCAAGGTTTAATTGCTTTTCTGGCTTCAAAAGGCCGCTATATACTTAATTCCACTTGTAAATGCTCATTTGCTGAATAAGATTCTACTTTCCCGCACCAAAACGCAGTTCTGCACATGCTTAAAAACTTCTCGCTTCAGGCCCTGGTCATGGGCCTCATTACTGGCTTTGTTGGCTTCTCCAGCTCATTTGCCATTGTGCTGCAAGGCTTGCGCGCAGTCGGCGCTAGCCCCGAACAAGCCGCCAGTGGCCTTACTGCACTTTGCATTGCCATGGGCATTTGCGCCATTATCCTGAGCGCTCAACGCAAAATGCCAATTTCAGTTGCTTGGTCAACGCCCGGCGCGGCGCTTATGGCAGGGTCCACTCAATTGCCGGGCGGGTTTGCGGCGGCAGTTGGAGCGTTTATCATTTGCGCTGCACTAATCATCATTTCTGGCGTATGGCGCCCGTTCGGTAGAGCCGTAGAAAAACTACCCGTATCAGTTGCTAACGCCATGTTGGCCGGCATTTTATTACCCCTTTGTTTTGCCCCAATTAGGGCCATTGGATTTGACCCAGTATTGGGTTTACCTATCGCTTTGGCTTGGCTCGTGGTCGGCTTTTTCAACAAACTATTGGCCGTTCCTGCCGCCCTTTTAGCTTTCATTCTGGTGATTATCTTTGGTGTGGATTTACCCTCGGACACTCTAACGAAGTTGTCAGAGGCTCTAATGCCTCAAATTGTTTTCACTGCGCCTGCATTCAATATCGCGGCAACGATCAGTTTGGCTCTGCCTTTGTTCATCGTGACCATGGCCAGTCAGAATATTCCGGGCATGGCTGTTCTAAAAGCGTACGACTACAAAACACCTGCTGGACCTCTTTTCACCATGACAGGCATATTTTCTGCGATCGCAGCACCTTTTGGTAGCCACGCTGTAAATCTTGCCGCTATCACGGCCGCCATGTGCGCAAGTGAGGACGCCCATCCTGATAAGGACAAACGTTATTGGTCGGCGATTATCACGGGCATCTTCTACATTATTTTTGGCTGGTTTACTGGATTAGCCATCGCCTTTGTGGCCCTTGCTCCAGCAATCCTAATTGAGGCTGTTGCAGGGCTTGCGCTTATCGGCGCTTTTGCCGCTGCGGGGCACAATGCGTTAAAAGCCGATGATGACCGCCACGCCGCTGCCGTAACGTTCCTGCTCTCGGCTTCAGGTGTTACGTTCTTTGGTGTTTCAGGTGCGTTTTGGGGACTATTAGCCGGGCTAAGTGTCTTGTTTGCGTCCCGTTGGACTGCAAAACAAAAAACGTCAGGCTGAAACAAAAGGGCCCCGAAGCGATGCTCCGGGGCAAGTTCCCCTTAAAATCTATAAAGACAACAAGGGAGTTCACAATGCATCAAAGATGCGGCGCGATATTGCACAGCTCCCTAGGCAGTGGCAAGATGACCAAAGCCATACCAATGCCCTGAAACTAGGCTGTTTTCGCTCTTCGTGAACGCCTTTTAAACGTGTTTGCCTTTTTCCCAGCCCTGACTTGCAAGCAATGTATTGCCCGCTTCCTCAGCACCTTCTTCGATGGTGGTGCCCATTGAATCATTCCAACGGTTTAAGTAACCGAACAGCGCAATGACACCTAGAATTTCGACAATCTCACCCTCATCCCAATGCGCCCGCATGCCAGAAATCACTTCTTCTGAAACACCGTTTGGCACGCTAGAAGCTGCGATAGCCAGCTCAAACGCTGCTTTTTCGCCAGCGGTGAAGAGATCACTCGTTCGGAATGACCAAACATTATCAAGCCGCTCTTGGCTCGCGCCATAACGTTTGGCAGCAAGCGCAGTATGTGCCTGACAATAACGGCAACCAGCAGTTGTTGATGCGATATAGCCGATCAAACGTTTTTGCTCTGCTGTCACGCCAGCTTGATTATCCATCACCGCTTTGTTCAACTCAATGAAGGCCTTGGCAATGCGCGGACGTCGCTGCATTGTTAGAATCGAATTTGGTGGAAAACCCAATGTTTCATTGAAAAACGTGGCGAGCTCCATGACTTCATCATCATGGCTAGTATCCAGCGGCGAGACCAATGGCATGTCATTCTCCTACAATATTGTCAGACAATTGTATGGTGCTAGTCTTCACTTGGCAACATGTGATTGCCTAAACGGCAACTTGCAGGCTCCACTAACGTGAAAAACACAGCCTTTGATTTTTGGCACAAGAGAGTTCAACAAAGAACTTTTCGCGTTTTGAGGCTGCTTCATCAACGTCAACCGGCCAATCGCCACCAAGCTCCGCCAGTCGCGCACCGCCCATTGAAACTAGATCAATACCTTGAGGTTTTACACCATCCAGCGGGCGCTTGTTGCCATGCCAATTGATCAGATAAGGAAGCGCTCCATCTGCTGGCAATGAGCCATCTTTGGTCACGCCAAATTGCCAAGCCAATTTCCCGCGCGATACCTCGATCAGCTCCAGCGCATCAAAAGGCGGCGTTTGAACATCTTGTTCAATGTTCGCAGTACTCGCGATGAACCCCAGCAGTTGAATTTCATCGTCCGGAAAAGAATTCCCAAGGCCAAACCAAACCGGGCGCTGAGGTTTTGCAGCTTTGTTGGCTGCAATCAGTTCCATGTAAATGGGATACTCAGGCGTCTCGATGCGCCAGAGTTTGTTGTGGGTGGCAAACAATTCATGTTCGCCACCACCAAAAGGTTCTACACCCAGCATCTGGATGAGCTTCTTACTTGCTGCATTCAAATCATTCGCACCAAGGGCGATGTGATCCAAATTTAGCAATAGCTTAGACCTTGATCGACTTGCGCGCAGCGAAAGTTTTCAAACGCAAAGCGTTCAGCTGAATGAAGCCTTGAGCGTCGTTGTGATCATAAGTGCCTGAACCTTCTTCAAACGTCACAAGATCTTCTGAGTACAATGAGTATGGCGATGAACGCGCGATAACGTCAGCGCTACCTTTGTACAATTTGATCGTCACTTCGCCAGAAACCATGTCTTGGCTGTTATCGATCAAAGCTTGAAGCATCTCGCGTTCTGGAGAATACCAGAAGCCATTGTAGATAAGCTCTGCATAACGAGGCATGATTTCATCTTTAAGATGAGCCGCGCCGCGATCAAGTGTGATTGATTCAATGCCACGGTGTGCAGCCAATAGAATTGTGCCGCCCGGTGTTTCGTATACGCCACGAGACTTCATGCCAACATAACGGTTTTCAACCAGATCAAGACGACCAACACCGTGTTTGCCGCCAAGTTCGTTCAACTTGGTAAGCAATGTTGCAGGGCTCATTGCTTCGCCATTGACTGAAACAGCGTCGCCTTTTTCAAAACCGATCGTAATGATCTCTGGCTTATCAGGCGCATTTTCAGGGCTTACTGTGCGTTGGTACACATATTCAGGTGCAATCACTGCTGGGTCTTCAAGCACTTTGCCTTCCGAAGAGGTGTGCAACAAGTTTGCATCAACAGAGAATGGTGCTTCGCCACGCTTGTCTTTTGGCACTGGGATTTGGTGCTCTTCAGCAAACTCCAATAGTCGCGTACGAGACTGAAGGTCCCACTCGCGCCAAGGTGCGATTACTTTGATGTTCGGGTCCAAAGCATAAGCGCTAAGCTCGAAACGAACTTGGTCATTGCCTTTGCCAGTCGCGCCGTGAGAAATCGCATCAGCGCCGACTTCATGGGCAATTTCAACCAAGCGCTTTGAAATCAAAGGGCGCGCAATTGAAGTGCCTAGCAAATAGATGCCTTCGTAAAGCGCATTTGCGCGGAACATTGGGAACACAAAGTCGCGAACAAATTCTTCGCGAACGTCTTCAATGTAGATCTCTTTGATGCCCATCATTTCCGCTTTTGCGCGGGCAGGCTCAAGCTCTTCACCTTGACCAAGGTCAGCAGTGAACGTCACTACTTCACAATCATAGGCCACTTTAAGCCATTTAAGGATGATCGATGTATCAAGGCCGCCAGAATAGGCGAGCACAACTTTGTTGATGTCTTTGCTCATGAAAAACGCTGTTCTTTTCTCTGGTAGACGGAATTGGCGGCACCATATGGCAAACCTTAGCGTCAACGCAATGTCATTTATGTAGACAAACGACCATTTGCTGCGTCATATAGCCCAATGTCAGCGCCATCTAGAGGCGCCTGTTTTGGATTTTCAATTATGACTGAGCTGTTTTCGATCATTCTGCCATCTTGGCCGGTATTGGCCGCCTTTGGTGTTGCTGCTGTTGTGCTTGCCATCACACCGGGGCCTGACATGGCACTGTTTCTATCTCGCGCCATAACCCATGGACGCAAACACGGCGTGGCCGCACTATGTGGTGCCCTCACCGGCGTACTGGTTCACACTTCGTTTGTTGCCTTAGGCATTTCAGTATTGATCACAACAGCACCCGCTGCATTTTTGGTTCTCAAAATTGTTGGTGCACTCTATTTGCTTTGGCTTGCATATGGCGCCATTCGCGCTGGGCAAGACTTGAACTTTTCAGCTGGCAAAACTGGCAAAACACCTAGCTTGAAACAAAGCTATCTAACAGGGATCGGCATCAATTTGCTGAACCCAAAGATCGTTCTGTTTTTCATGACGTTTTTGCCCCAATTCGTCAGTCAGACCGACCCAAACGCTATGTATAAGCTCTTTTCGCTGGGCGTAATTTTCAACCTGATTTCTCTGCCGATTCTGGTGGTGATGATCTTTAGCGCGGACTGGCTATCAGTCGCGCTGACAAAATCTAAATGGATCGGGCGTCTACTAAACTACAGTTTTGCTGCGGTATTTGCCGCCTTTGCTGCTGTTATTTTGACCGCTCAAACAAGGCACTAACATGAACTATCGACACGCATTTCATGCGGGCAATTTCGCAGACGTAATCAAGCACATCATCCTGACACGCATCATCAGCTATATGCAGAGGAAGGACAAAGCCTTCCGCATTTTAGATACGCATGCAGGGATTGGTTTGTATGATCTGACCAGCAGCGAAGCACAACGTTCACCGGAATGGCGTGACGGCATTGAAGCGCTGATGAATGCGAAACGCTCCAACAAACTGAATGAATTGATCCAGCCATATTTGGATGTTATCGAGCAACTCAACACTTCTGGCACGCTTAAGCGTTATCCCGGATCGCCGTTGCTAAGTCGCAAACTCATGCGCGAGCAAGACCGTCTAACAGCGACCGAGTTGCACCCTCAGGATGCGGTGAAACTCAGAGCACATTTTGAAGGCGACCATCAGGTCAAAGCTATTGAGCTAGATGGCTGGCAAGCGCTTGTGGCGCATATGCCGCCTAAGGAAAAACGCGGTCTTGTTCTTGTGGACCCGCCGTTTGAAAAACCAGACGAATTCACCCGCTTAGGCTCAGGATTGTTTAAAGCACACAAGAGATTTAGTACCGGCACCTATGCGCTTTGGTACCCAATCAAAGATCCAGCTCATACCGCGACTTTTGCCACCCAGCTTTATAATACCGGCATCAAGAAGGTGCTGCGCATTGAGTTTTACACGCATCAGCCTACTTTCCCCGCAAGTTTGCACGGCACGGGCATGATCGTTGTAAACCCGCCATTTACACTAGCAGATGATATGAAGTTCATTTTGGCCGAACTGGTGCCAATTTTGGCACCAAAAGGCAAAGGCGGCTTTAAAATCGACTGGATTTACAACGAAGACTAGCACCTTCTGCTCGCACTAGCATGTGTCCTAAATTGTCCTAAACTTGTCGCAAGCGTGCATATATGCTCTTGTTTCAACCGTCTATGCTGAGATCAACCCATGCATAGAAAAGGACACTCCATGGCCTATTACAACCAAGCGCTGCTCGTTATCGATGTTCAAGAGAGCTTTCGTCACCGCGATTATTACCAAGAACAATATGTGCCTGATTTTCTTGAACACACTCAGAAGTTGATCGATGGTGCTAAGGCCGCGGGTATTGCGGTTGTGCGCGTCTTCCACGTTGAAGAAACTGGCGCTTTCTCTAAAGCATCCGGCTTCGTTGAAACGATGTCGCCAATCGAAATCGACCCAACCCTAACGCTTGAGAAGTTTCGTCACAGCGCATTTGCTGGCACGAGCCTAGATATCTGGCTGAAAGAAAACCAGATCAATCAGCTAACAGTATGTGGCATTCGTACCGAACAGTGCTGTGAAACGACGACACGTAATGGCTCCGACATTGGATATAAAATCAACTATGTCACCGACGCGACGCTGACGTTTGATATGAAGCATCCAGACGGTAGTGAGCTTTCTGCGGCGAATATCAAACATCGCTCAGAAACTGTGCTTTCGGGTCGTTTCGCCACCATTCGCTCCGTGGACGAAGCCATCGCCAACTTCAAAGCTTAGACATGTCAGAGCACGCCGCAAAATCAGTAATCAAAACCTATTTCATCCTCGGGCCGGTTCCCTTGGTGATGGATTTTGCTGGCCCCAGCGAGGTTTTGCGGCGTGTAAACATGACCCAAGACAAAGTCTTCTTTGACGTTGAATTTGTTGGTCTTCATAATGAAATTCAAACTTCAATTGGCCTGCCCCTGACCAACATCAAAGCTCTGCCTGAAAAACTAGATGATGATGCAATGGTGATCATATCGGGTGGCGCATCTCAAATGCTGGGCCCTGAGGAGCAGCCCGCTGAAGCATTGCTTGCCGCTGAAAACCGACAAATATCAAACTGGCTCAAAACACATATTCGTCCATCGCACAGCCTTGTCACCATTTGCAATGGCGCGCTTTTGGCGGCTGAAGCTGGTCTGTTCAACAATCATTATTGCACTACACATCATGACAGTCTTGAGGCGCTAACATCGGTGCACCCTTCCATTAAGGTCGAGGAAAATAGACTATTTACGGAAGATCGAAATCGATACGCAAGTGCCGGCATAACATCTGGAACTGACTTGATGTTGCATATAATTGGTCAGCGTCTTGGCCCGGCCATCGCTGCTGAAACGGCAAAATTCATGGTGGTCTATGCCCGTCGTAACGGCAATGACCCGCAGATATCACCTTGGCTGCAAGGGCGTGAACATTTGCATCCTGCTATTCATCGCATACAGGACTTGATTGCGCAGAACCCAACAAAAGACTGGGATGTGATCGCACTGGCGAAGCAAGCCAATATGAGTGCACGCCACTTCTCACGCTTGTTCAACAGTCAAACCGGCCTTTCAATCCCGGATTATGTAAACGGGCTTAGAGTGGCGATCGCCGAGAATGCGCTAAGAGCACAAAAAGTTCAAATTGAACAATTGGTCGGGGACTTAGGGTTTGGGTCATCCCGACAATTTCGAAGAGCTTGGGGTCGCCATCATGCGCTCACACCGCTTCAATGGCGACAACACCAAGCAACTTCGAACGCTAGACAGAGCGTGTGATACCACCATCAACACGGATGTTTTGACCAGTTAGATAGCTGGATTTGTCCGACGCCAAAAAGCCAACCAACTCAGAGACTTCCTGGACTGTGCCATAGCGGCCCATTGGAATGCGCGCGCGGCGCTCTTCAGCTTCCGGCAAGCTGTCGATAAAGCCAGGCAAAACATTGTTCATGCGAATGTTTTGCGGAGCATATTTGTCGGTAAATAGCTTAGTGAATGCCGCAAGTGCTGAGCGGAATACGCCAGATGTTGGAAACAATGCTTCTGGCTCAAATGCAGCATAGGTTGAGATGTTCACTAGGGAGCCTCCGCCTTGTTTTTCAAAAATTGGTGTCACCATTTTAGTGATACGCACCACATTCATCAAATAGACGTCCATACCCAAGTGCCAGTCTTCATCACTGATCTCGAGTACTGGACCTTTTGGACCGTGACCCGCGCTTGAAACCACGGTATCGATCCGGCCCCATTTTTCCATGGCCATATCTGTGATCTTTTGCAAATCTTCGACATTCAGGTTCGAGCCGGTAACGCCAATGCCACCCAACTCCTTGGCCAGCGCCTCGCCTTTGCCCGAGGATGAAAGGATTGCAACCGCGTATCCTTCTGCTGCCAGATGCTTTGCTGCACCCGCGCCAATTCCGCTACCACCACCAATTACAAGGGCCACTTTTTGATCTGTCATTTTAATCTCCACGTCCAAAGAATAGAATTTCTCTCACCATGACAGCCATAATTGTTGATCACAAATCAAATCTCATGCACTGTGGGTGTAGAGAATCTACCACCTAGGATAAAAACGGATGGCTATTCACCCCAACACGCTTACGCTTCGCGCCTTAAGTGCGACCGCTTCATTGGGTAGTTTTAGCGCAGCCGCGGAGCATTTGGGCGTAACACAGGGCGCAATAGCTCAGCAGGTTCGTCAGTTCGAGGCGCAATTGGGTTTCAAACTATTTGAACGGTGGGCACGCGGACTTAAGCCGACACAAGTCTGTAAATCATATCTGGCCGAAATTGAACCAGCCCTAGAGCGGATTCAGGACGCCACGACCCAGCTATCCGCTGGACAAGACGTTAATCCGAACCAAGTCGTGGTGAGTACAACACCATCGATAGCGAGTCGCTGGTTGATACCGCGTCTTAGCGAGTTCTATGTAAACCACGCTGATATTGTTGTGGCGATCGACGCGACAGAAACGCTGCGAAGATTCACAGGCCCCAACGCAATCGATGTTGCATTACGATGGGGAGGCACACCAAATAAGGAACAGTATTCCCGCTCAATCCTATCAAACCGGTTGATTGCGGTGGCCAACCCAAAACTCACCGATGGAAAAAACCCGTCAGTACAATTGCTAGAGGATAAGCCTCTTATCAATGACAGTCACAAGTTTTGGGATAGTTGGTCAGCACATTTCAACATCCCATTGCCGAGCAAGCCTCTGGCATTTGGGCACACCAATTATGCAATTGATGCCGCAATCAACGGGTTAGGTATCGCTCTAGTACCTAAAGTTCTGATTAGCGAACCAATTCGGCGCGGCGATCTTGTTGAAGTACTACCGCCAAATCGATGCTTTGAGACAGACGTCAAATTCCATTTGGTTTCGCGCAACGACGAGCAGAGCGAAGCCGTCCGCACTGTTATCCAGTGGATGCTTGATCAAACAAAGATTTGAGTTACTGCGCAGCCTGCAAAGCATCGCGTTCTTTTTTCTTAAGCCGTTCGCTTTCAGATTTCAGCTGGCCACATGCCGCAAAAATGTCCCGGCCACGCGGCGTGCGCACTGGGCTAGCATATCCGGCGATATTGACCACGTCGGCAAATTTCTCGATCTGCGCCCAGCTTGAGCACTCATATTCAGAGCCCGGCCAAGGGTTAAACGGAATAAGATTGATCTTTGCAGGAATTCCATCAAGCAATTTCACCAGCGCTTTCGCGTCGGCAATACTGTCGTTCACACCTTTAAGCATCACATATTCAAATGTTATGCGCTTGGCGTTTGAAAGACCCGGGTAGTTACGGCAGGCTTCAAGCAGTTCAGCGAGTGGGTACTTTTTATTGATTGGCACTAAAATGTCGCGCAATTCGTCGCGAACGGCATGCAAAGAAATCGCCAGCATAACGCCCGTTTCTTCGCCGGTTTTTTCAATGAAAGGAACGACGCCAGATGTCGAAAGCGTAATCCGACGTTTTGATAGCGAAAGGCCCTCACCGTCAGACATCAACAACATCGCGCGTTTCACATGTTCATAATTATAAAGCGGCTCGCCCATGCCCATCATCACAACATTTGTGACGGCACGAAGACCTTTTTTCGGCACAACACCGTCAGTAGGTCGTTCGCCGCCAGGAAAATCTCCCAGACGCTCGCGCGCCATCAAAACCTGTGAAACGATCTCGTCGGCTGTTAGATTTCGCACCAATTTTTGTGTGCCCGTATGGCAGAATGTACACGTCAACGTACAACCCACTTGAGACGACACGCACAAAGTGCCGCGATCTTCTTCAGGGATATAAACCGTTTCAACATCCACAGGCGGCATGTTGGGGTTTTCTGGATCAGTGAAACGGAACAACCACTTACGTGTTCCATCAGTTGAAACTTGCTCGCTCACAATCTCGGGGCGACGCAAGGCAAACTTCTCTTTAAGTGGCTCACGCAGGCTTTTGGCGATATTGAGCATATCGTCAAAGTCAGAAACGCCATTGACATAAAGCCAGTTCCACAGCTGTGTAACACGCATGCGGATTGTCTTTTCAGGCAGCCCAAATTCTGCCAACTCGGCAGCAAGCTCTTCGCGGTTCATACCGATCAAAGATTTCTTCTTCGGTGCCGCTTTGGGCGCGGAGCTCAGATCAAGGGTAACGGACATTTTTCACCAATAGCGTTGCGCAGGTTCAAGTTAAACCAGCCAATTTCAAACGCGTTGTAATTACAAAGTTGGCCCAACTATCACATAGATGGGCGAAACACCAATAGGTTTGGCGCAAAATGCTTAAGCTAGCAGGCGCTGTCTATCTTGCGCATAGATGCGGTAGCACCCGAAAGCGAGAAGGTGAGCTCTACCCGAACGCCTTGTTTATTGACGCCCTCAACGATCATTGAATTACCACGACGCATTGCAGAGGCGACTTCGCTTGAAAGTTCGGGGTTTTCTAGCCAAGCCGCGTCAGATTGGGTGAACATTGAATATTCTTCACCACCAATACGAACACTGGCCAAAGTATCCGTGCCAAACTCGAAACCAGCCACAAGGTTGATTTCATGTTTGATGTTCTCGTTTGGACGATGGGTGACATAAAAATATGGCTGTCCCAAACCCTCAACTTCAGGCTCAACCGAGATCGGCTTTGCATGTATAAAGCACATCGCCTCAGACGAGCGAGTTGTTGAATATGCGGACCACGCTTTGTAATCGCCCAATGACTGAACAGACTGCGCTACCGCAGGTGTTGCAGCAGCAAACAGACATATCATCGATGGAATTAGAAAGCGTGAGGTCAAACGCATAGCAAAAACAACTTCAACAGATTTGTGGGCGATCAATTTCGATTTGCACTAAAACACAAATCAACTGACCGCGCACCCATTCTATTTACAAGATTTGTCGATCTCGTTCATTGCAGCCGTTACACCGGACAATGAGTAAGTGTCTGTTGTGCGTGTACCGCGTGTTGAAATGCCGCGAACAACAAGTTCGGTGCCACGTTTCATAGCGGAAACAAAACTTGGCTCATCAGCTGTAGATGCCAACCAACCAGCTTCTTGTGCACTGTCCGTCACCATTGGATAGGCTTTGCCATCCACAGTTGCCGATGCTTCGCCATTCACTTTGAACGGATAGCCGATCAATGTTGCAACTTCATTGCGCTTTTTCGAACCTTCACGGTGCGTAATAATGAAGTGAATTGGGCTTCGCGTTACATTTGTCGGCTGACTGTCTTTTGGCGTCGCTGAAATATAGCAAATTTTACCGGAAGCATCTTTGTCTGTCCACGCGGTCCAGAACTTGAAAGTGCCCAATTTTGTAGCCGCTTGCGCGCTACCCACAACTGCAAAGGTTGAAAGGGCAGCAATACCTGCTGCAAACGCGATTTTTTTCATATCTTTTGCTGTGTTCATTTTTGGGTTCCTATCCAAAATACCCGCTTCCCGCATTATTATCCGTCAACGAAGTTACCAAGCTGCAAAAATCTGCAGCAATTTATACAAATGCCAACATACGCCAGATTCGGGCAGCAATTTGACGCTTGCCAAAGCTACCTCCCTGTTTCACCCTTCTAGGTGAATGAAGTCTTAAAAAAAGCCGAAAACGAGCAAAATGTGGCCCAATCAATCCTATTTGTATGCCTTGGGAATATCTGTCGTTCACCTAGTGCAGAAGCTGTGTTTACTCAAAAAGCAAAAGAAGCTGGCTTAGAGCACCTCAAAATCGATGGTGCTGGGACCGGCAGCTGGCATATCGGGTCGCCGCCCGACAAAAGAGCAACGGCCCATGCAAAGCGCCGAGGCTACGATCTATCTGTGTTACGCGCACGCGCGGTTTGCGCAGATGATTTCCACGAATTTGACCTCATTCTCGCAATGGATCAGTCGAACCTGAGTGACCTAAAAGGTATGGCGCCTGTCGGCTCGTTGGCTAAGATCGAACTTTTTCTGGACTATGAGCCTAGTCAAACCCGAGAGGTGCCAGACCCTTATTATGGTGGTGACAATGGATTTGAAGAGGTCTTGGATTTGGTCGAACGTGCAAGCGATGGTCTGATTAAATCGCTGAAGTAGAACCAGCACCTTCACCTAATGGATAAAGCTCCTCCACTACATATGGGCCGCCTCCGATCGACGATCTGGCAGAATACAAAGCGAAGTCAGTAACTTGAAAGCTTAGCGGCTCAAACGCACCTGCGCGCTCAATGTGTTTAGCCACGTCACGCGATGACGTGCCGCTCAGACGCGCAAGCGTAATGTGAGGAACATATTTGCGGCCATCGGGTTCAATGCCCTGCTCTCTAAGAATTTGAGTGTGTGTATTGTGAAGTTGCGTTAGCGCTTCAGTCTCCCGAATGCCTGCCCACATCATGCGCGGTCTGGTCGAGCCGAATACACCTAACCGATCTAGCGTGACATCAAACGGCTTTGATGGCTCCCGACGGTGTAAGGCGAGTTGCACACGCTCAGCTGTTGGGAGGTCCACATCACCAATAAATCGCAAGGTGACATGAAAACTATTCAACTCAATCCAACGCGCGCCACGTAGTCCGCCTTGTTTTAGACGTAGGATATCGCTGGTAAGTTTGGGGATCGTTATTCCAGTAAAAAGGCGGGGCATTGAACGTTTCAACCTCAATTAAGCGCACCAATTTTCAGCCAAAAACTGGCTGATTCGCATCACAATATTCTGACACATCGACGGCCTGCACCTAAGATATTGTTTTGATTCAGCTAATAGGAACCAACGTTAAACATTTTTAACATGGTTCACCTTGTATTTTTGGCATTCCATCGCCATATTGGTCTGCGAATAGCGCATTTCACGTAGAAAGGCGCAGCAGGCATTGAAATAGAGGTTATCATCAATGGCACAATTTGATCGTCAAACGACAGCTTCGCATGGCGGCGCACAGGCCGCTATCGATGAAGGTCTACGCAGCTACATGCTAGGCATATACAATTATATGGGTATCGCACTGGGCATTACTGGTGTTGTAGCTTACTTCTTCAGCCAATGGGTTGTGGCTTCGCCAGAACTCGCGCAGGCCATTTACGGCTCGCCGCTTCGCTGGCTTTTTGCTCTAGCTCCATTCGCTTTCATTCTAGCGCTGAGCTTCGGCATCCAAAAAATGAGCTTTGGAACCGCACAAATGGTCTTCTGGGCATTTTCTGTCGCGATGGGCCTATCACTGTCATCTATTTTCTTGGTTTACACCGGTGAATCGATTGCAAAAGTGTTCTTCATTACAGCCGGTACATTCGGCGCAATGAGCCTTTACGGTTACACCACTAAGCGTGATCTTACTGCAATTGGTTCATTCTTAATGATGGGCCTTATCGGTATCATCATCGCTTCGATTGTGAACATCTTCCTACAATCAAGCGCACTTGCATTCGCGATTTCAATAATCGGTGTTTTGGTGTTTGTTGGCCTAACAGCTTATGACACGCAAAAAATCAAACTGATGTATTACGCAGGCGATGCAGCGGCAACTATGGGCAAGAAAATGCTTATGGGCGCTCTGACCCTTTATCTTGATTTCATCAACTTGTTCTTGATGTTGCTAAGCTTGTTCGGCAACCGCGAGTAGTTGGTTAGGGTTCATTCCCCAAGAATACATAAGGCCTCGCATTGGTTTGCGGGGCCTTAATTTTGAGAGACGTTCATGCAAATTCGCAACATCCAACCTGATGACATCCAAACCATCACCAATATCTATTCTCACTTCGTAACCAAAACCGCGATTACGTTTGATCTTGATGCACCTACTGCTAATCAAATGGCGGCGAAGTTTAGCGGACTGGCAGCCAACGGTTATCCAACCATTTGCGCCGCCGATGAGAATGGACTTGTGGGGTTTGCATATGCCAGCAGCTACCGTCCTAAGCAGGCTTATCAGCACACATGCGAAGTTACGATCTATCTAGATCCAGCAGCGCAGGGCAAAGGCCTTGGCTCAAAGCTCATGGCAGCGCTGATCAAGAAGCTGGAGGCAAGCGAACAGTTTCATCTCGCTATCGCAATGATTGCACAGGAAGCCAAGGCATCTATTGGTTTGCATGAAAAGTTTGATTTCATCCAAACCGGAAAACTGAGAGAAGTTGGGCAAAAATTTGGCAAATGGCACGACGTAAATGTACTTCAACGTCCGCTTTAACGCAGCATCACTACGTCGCCGTCTAAAACCCGCAATACATTCGGCAGTTCGTGCCCTCGCTTGAGGACCTGCCCAGCCTGTCCCAAAACACGATAGACTCCCTGCTTTTTGCGAAGCTTCGGATCTTTTTCAATTCTGAAAACAGGAAGCTCACTGGCTTGCTTGAAGATCGAGAAAACGGCGCGGTCTTTTAACATATCAATCGCATAATCGCGCCACTCACCTTTTGCGACCTGACGCCCATAAACATTGAGAATTTGGGAAAGCTCGTGCCGATCAAAACTTACGATCTCCGGGATCACTACTGGCTTGGTCTTTTGCGGCTTGTCGGATGAATGCACCAAACGGATGTTGTGCTTAGACTTCGGCGTGTTCTCTTCAGCCAATGCATGCTCCTGATTTGCTCATCAACCCTGCTATGATTGCGGCAAAACATAGACGATGCAAGGGGCAAAAAGCCCTGAAATCGTCACATTGCGACCCGCTTCTTGCCAGAAACCAATCTTATATTCTTTGTATAGCCTCCAGTAACCCGGCCCTTGGACTGTTTTAGCCCCCAATCGAAGAGCAGCTCTGAGGTGCCGGACCCCCGACAATCAGTATTTCTGCCCCCAAATGTTTTGGGGGCATTTTTTTAGGTAATATCAGTTAGTTCAGCGTGAAACCGCAGCAGCACCCAAGATTGGACCAGGAAGGCCGGCCTTGGAGCGCGTTTGCACCAGTACAGCTAATCCATCAACATCGTCGCCAAGCATCGTTGGCACCGGCAGCTTCAAGCTTGTGCCTTCAGATGGTGTCCACATGCCGACAATTTGGCGATCTTTCACTATGGATGAATACTGATAGACGTTGCCTGCATTCTCACCACGCTGAACGTCAACGTTTGCTGCAGAAATAAAAGGCACCAACCAAATCGCTGCTGGCTTTGTGAAGCCCGCTTGAGATGGAATATCGATTGATAGCATATCGCCAGAAACTTCCATCATCACTGGGACAATCAGATGCGCCTCATCGATGGCTTTGTCCAATTTGGTGCGACGAGAACCGACAACATCTACTTTGCCGTTTACGAGCAATTGCGGCGTATAGATTTGCTTTGCACCGCGTTGTTGGGCGTAACGTCGCTGTAAATCTGAATGTTCTTTTGAGCTGAAAGTATCTTCCCAGCCAATGTAGTTCCAATAGTCTACATGGTAGGCAAGCGTTATCAGGTCTGGGTTCTTTGCCAATTCGCCCAAAATTTCGTCCGCTGGAGGGCAAGAAGAACACCCTTGCGATGTGAACAGTTCAAGCACAGCTTTTGGTTGAGATTTCATACTCATGGCTTGAGCACTTGATGCCGACATGGAAAACGCAGACGCAAGAAACGCTGCCACAAAGAACACAGAATTTTTCATGGGGAAATACTTAGGGCAAATGCGCTTCACTCGCTAGTCACATTGGGGTGAGCTAACTGCGATGAGTTTTATTGGTTAAAGTAGAGCGTTAATCAGCCGAGCCAGCAAATCTTTTACTTCGTCTGCGGTGTAGCAAGTTCGCTTCAATACAACTGCGTGCGCAAACAAAGCCCGCACAGCTTCAATTTGCATGTCTGGCTGGTCTTTCAATCTTGTGATCAGGCGTTCGTGCACCTGTGCAAAAAGCCGAGTATCACTAGGCTCAATCACTTGCCTGCAAACTTCTAAGCCTTCACCGACCACCAATCTGGCATAAACATCATCCGTAAATGTGAAATCCAAAATGGTATTGAGGATAAGGTTCAACGCCTGAGCGTCGATCGGTTCGCTACTGGCTTCCAATTCCTCAGAGATAAGGTCAAGCTTTTGGGCAAACAATGTTGCTGGCAGCGCGAGTTTTTCACTGAAATGCGCGAGAACCGATCCCTTACCTACGCCCGCCTCCTCAGCAATTTGCGCGATTGAGATCTGGTCGTAATGGTTGTTGGCCGCCAACGCACGATAAGCCTCAAGGATACCTTCCCTTGTTGCCTGCGCTCGTTTTTGTTTGCCTTCGACGCGTATATTCATGCAGCCTCATAACATAATTGACTCCGGTCAAAAAGTACTTTATCAAATTTGACCATGGTCAATTTATGGAAACTCAGATGAAAACACTCATACTATCCGGACACCCGCGCGCAAAAAGCTTCACCCTTGCTCTTGCCGATGCCTATCGCAAAGGAAGCGAGCAAGCAGGCGCACAGACCTCTCTCATTTCTCTTGCTGACTTGAACATAGGCAAAGTTTCAGCAAGTGAACTGCCTTCAAAGGCTGAATGGACGACAGATGTAACTTCACTATGGCAAGCGATGTTGAATGCGGATCATATTGTCATCACGCACCCGCTATGGTGGGGCAGCATGCCGGGCGAGCTCAAGGCACTGTTTGATCGACTTTTGGTTTCAGGCGAGGCGTATAAATACGAAAAGGGCAAAGCCTTCCCAACGGGGCTTTTGGCAGGCCGAACCGCCGAAGTCATCATGACATCCGACACCCCGGACTGGTATTATCGACTTGGCTATCACAGTGCTCAAACCAATCTGATGAAGAACCAAATCCTAAAGTTCATCGGACTTAAGCCCATTCGCAACACGCACATCTCTCCGGTTCGTTTGATGAGCGAAACAGATCTAGCGAAGAAACTAAATCAGGTCCGCAAAATGGCATTTCAGCATGCAAGCAGCCAACTCAAAAGTGCTGCCTAGATAAACCATCGATCACACAAACAGGACTTGCCAGCCGCTACTCTGATCCAATATCAATTCAATATGGAACAGAAACGGCAAAATCTTGAAAAATCAGCGATAAAAGTGCGTGAGCTAAGTTGCATGCGCGGCGGCTTCGTCATTTTTGAAGATGTCAGCTTTGATGCTTTGCCCGGAGAAGTGATACTTCTGCGCGGCCCAAACGGCGCCGGCAAGTCCACCTGCCTTTCTGCTCTTTACGGTGCATTGCCGCCAGGCGAAGGCATTATCGACATCCTATTGGACGACGAAGATCGATCGCCGCGCGAGTTGATCCATGTAGTCGGACATCTACCCGGGGTCAAAGCCACGCTTACGGTTCGCGAAAACTTGGAATTCTGGGCCACGCTTTTTGGTGGAGAGACTGATGTAAACGCCGCAATTGATTCAGCAGGTTTACACCCAATCGCAGATAGCGACGCCTCAATCCTTTCTGCAGGTCAGACCCGCCGCTTAGCCTTAGCTAGACTGCTTGTCGCGCCGCGCCCTATATGGCTATTGGATGAGCCAACAGCCGCGCTTGATAAACAAGGCGAAGGCTGGGTCGGTGAATTGATTGCAGACCACGCTGGTGCTGGCGGGATTGTTGTCGCAGCCACCCATCTGGACATTCCAAACGTGCCCGAAAACAAGATCAAAACTGTCATGATCAATGGTGCATCGTCATGAATGCGTTTTGGGCTGTCGTTCAAAGAGATATCAAACTTGCCACTAGAATTGGCGGCGACGCCATGACAGTTGTTTTGTTCTACATCATGGTCGGCGCCATCATGCCATTCGCCATTGGCCCAGACAAAGTGCTACTGGCCAAATTGGGTCCGGCCATAATTTGGATCAGCGCATTGCTTTCACTTCTTTTGGCTTTGGATAGACTATTCAGGACCGATCACGAGGACGGCTCTTTGATCGCCATGCGCCAAGCAGCACTGCCGCTTGAAATGATCGTCTTAGCAAAACTTCTTGCCCACTGGATTACAAATGCAGCGCCGCTGATCATTGCCACGCCTTTGCTCGCCATCTTGCTAAATCTTGATGTCGATCAAACCATCAAGATCATCATTACTCTATTGCTCGGCACGCCAGCGTTGGTGTGCTTTGGAGCCATCGGCGCGGCAGTAACCGTGACAATAAAACGCGGTGGATTAATCGCGCCGATCCTTATTTTGCCGCTTTCGATCCCCACTTTGATATTCGGTGTTAGCGCCCTATCGACTGGCGCTATTGAAAGCTCGTCAGGAGCTGCAATGATGTTTCTGACTGGCTTCACCTTGCTGGCTCTAGCATTCACACCGTTCGCGACGGCGCTTGCGCTGAAAATGGGAGCCGAATAGAAAGATCGTATGAACAAGAACGCTTCGACAGACCCAACACCGCAGGATTTGGGATTTTTCTCCCGTTTGGCACATCCAGGTCATTTCATGGTGTGGTCGAAATACTGGCTTATGCCGTTAGCTCTAATCAGCTTGGCATTACTGGCATATGGCTTATTTTTGGCGCTGTTCAATTCTCCAGCGGACTATCAACAGGGTGAAACCGTGCGCATAATGTATGTGCATGTACCTACCGCATGGCTTTCACAATCCTGCTACGCCGTGATGGTGATCGCTTCCATAGGCTCTCTTGTTTGGCGTCATCCTCTTTCTGATGTCGCAGCAAAGGCAGCCGCACCACTTGGTGCGACTTTTACAGCAATTGCATTGGCAACAGGCGCACTGTGGGGCGCGCCGACGTGGGGCACATTCTGGGAGTGGGACGGTCGTATGACTTCCACCCTCGTAATGTTGTTTATCTATCTTGGCATCATCGCCCTTTGGCGAACATTTGAAGACCAAGCTCGCGCAGGCCGGATTATTGCTGTTATTACATTGGTTGGCGCTATCAATATCCCCATCATCAAATTTTCGGTCGAGTGGTGGAACACTCTTCACCAGCCAGCCAGCGTTTTCCGCGCTGATGGCCCGACAATGCCAATGTCTATTCTGATGCCATTGTTCGTAATGTTCTTCGCGTTCTCATTTTTGTTCTTGCTTTTGCACTTCATCGCGATCCGAGCAGAGATTTTGCGTCGTCGTGTTCGAGCACTTGAACGCCGAAATGCCCAGCGTCTTCGGGAGCAAACAATATGATCGATCTTTCCCAACACTTTGAGTACATCGGCGGCGCTTACTTGCTCACTTTTGTTTTTGTTGGTGTGCTCGCTGCCGCGACAATTCTAGACTACAAGAATCAAAAACAACGACTAGCCGATTTAGAAGCCAAAGGCGTTCGCCGTCGCTCAGACGAGCAAGTCAAATGAAACGTTTTGCGATCTATCTGATACCGTTGGTGCTCGCACTTGGGCTGTTTGCACTTTTCGCTAGCCAGATCGACAAAGACCCAAATCTTTTGCCGTCGGCTCTGCTCAATAAAGATGCGCCTACCTTTGAGCTTGCAGGCATTGAAGGCCATGATCAACCGGGTTTCGCGACCGCAGACCTTACGGGCCAACTTACGCTCGTAAATGTATTTGCGAGCTGGTGCGTCCCCTGTCGCGATGAGCATGAATTTTTGATCGAGCTCGCCAAGCGTGACGACATCAAAGTCTTTGGTATCAATTACAATGACCAGCCGGAAAACGCCCGCGCATTCCTTATAGAACTGGGCAATCCATATGATGCGATCGGCGCGGATCGCAACCGTCGTGTCAGCCTTGAATGGGGTGTTTATGGCGTACCAGAAAGCTATTTGGTCAATGAAGCTGGCAAGATCGTCTACAAGCACACCGGGCCAATCAACGCGATGAGCTTTGCAAAAGATCTCGTTCCTGCCGTGGAAGCAGCGCTTGCTTCCAGCAATTAGCTTTCAGATTCCACTGTTTCTGGATCAGGCGCGTATTTAGTCAAAATTGGCATTACCATCGCGAATGAGAAAATCAACGTTAGCGGCATCAAGCCCCAAAGCTTGAACCCGACCCAAAAATCGGTCGAAAAGTTACGCCAAACAATCTCATTGATGATCGCAAGCACAAAGAAAAAGATACACCAGCGCCACGTCAAAATGCGCCAGCCTTCCGGCTTGAGCTTATAAACGTCACCAAAAACGTGTTTAAGCAATGATTGGCCGAACAATAATCCGCCCAGCAATACTGAGCCAAACAGAGCATTCACAATTGTTGGCTTGAGCTTGATGAAGGTTTCATCTTGCAGATAAAGCGTCAGGCCACCGAAAACGAGAACCACAACACCAGTAACCAATGGCATCACGGCCACACGTTTAAGCAAAAGCCAGCTGAGTAAGAGGGAGACAACCATTGCGGCCATAAACCACGCCGTCGCAACAAAAATGCCGGCGCGTGCGTTGAGCACAAAAAACAGAACAAGCGGACCAAGCTCCAGCGCCAGTTTCAGCATCGCGGGCTTGAGCTCTTGCATGCTCATTTCATCATTTTTCTCAGGCGTTGCAGTCATTGGTTTTCCTCAGATCACGTTTAAGCGCGATACTCTTGTTTTCTATTGAATTATTCTATTTCGCCACCAGCAATGGCTTCTGCAAAGTCTTGGGCTTCAAACGGCTCTAGATCATCGATCTTTTCACCAACACCGACAAAATGCACTGGTAATTTGTGTTTGCGCGCAATCGCCACAAGAATACCACCTCGAGCCGTTCCATCCAATTTGGTCATCACCAAACCGGTTACTCCAGCGCGTTTTCCAAAAATCTCAACTTGGTTCAATGCATTTTGACCAGTGGTCGCATCAAGCGTTAGCAACGTTGTATGTGGCGCGGTTTCGTCGACCTTTTTGATAACACGAATGACTTTTTCAAGCTCAGCCATTAGCTCATCACGGTTCTGCAAACGTCCCGCCGTATCAATGATCAGCACATCAGCATTTTGCTCTTTTGCTTGTTGGACAGCGTCAAAGGCAAGGCCAGAAGCATCAGCGCCAGTTGGGCGCGTGATGACCTCAACATTTGAGCGCTCACCCCAAACCTGCAATTGCTCAACAGCCGCGGCACGGAATGTATCACCAGCTGCAAGAACAACCTTTTTGCCCTCAGCGGTGAGTTTCGCCGTCAACTTACCTATTGTTGTGGTTTTACCAGAGCCATTTACACCGACCATCAAGATCACATGAGGTGATTCCGGACCATCTAGGTCCAAAGGCGCAGCAACAGGCGTTAGCACATCGGCCACTTCATCACGCAAAACCTGGCGGATTTCGTCGACTGAGATTTCTTTGTTGAAACGGTCTTTAGCCAGCTTTTCCGTGATCAGCATCGCTGTGTCGATACCAAGATCGGCTTGGATCAACACATCTTCAAGCTGCTCGAGCGTTTCATCATCCAACTTCTTCTTGGTGAAGACCGCTGAAATATTGTCTGTAAGCTGATCAGAAGACTTCTTAAGACCCGTCGTAAGTCGCTGGAACCAGCTCTTTTTCACTTGCGGCTCAGGCTCAGGCTCAGGCTCAGGCTCAGGCTCAGGCTCAGGCTCAGGCTCAGGCTCAGGCTCAGGCTCAGGCTCAGGCTCAGGCTCAGGCTCAGGCTCAGGCTCAGGAGAGACTATCTCGGCTTCAACTTCTGATGCAACAACGGGCTGCTCGGCCATCGGCTCTGCCGCTGGTTCTTCAGTTGCGACTTCTTCAACCACAACCTCAGCAGGTTTTGCTTCTTCTTCGGCTTCTTTCTTGCCGCCAAAAAGTCGACCAAAAAATCCTGGTTTCTTCTCGCTCATCAAAAGTCCTTAAGCCACATGCTTGGTTGGTTCGCCGATCAGGCCATGTTCATCAACACCGACCACTTTCGCTTCAACAATATCACCAGGTTGGGTGTTGGCGATCTTGATTTGAGCAAACTGTTCAGTGCGGCCAATATTATCGCGCTCGATCAATACAGAGTGAGTTTCGCCAATCTGGCGCGCCAAAAACGCATCATTTTGGCGTTCGCCTGCAGCTCGAAGCTGGGCTGCGCGTTGTTTAGCGATCTTCTTATCCACTTGCGGCATCTTTGCAGCAGGCGTCCCCGGGCGAATTGAGTAGGGGAACACGTGCAAGTAGGTCAGATCGCATTCTTCAACGATTTTAAGCGAGTTTTGGAACATCTCATCAGTTTCCGTCGGGAAACCAGCGATAATGTCAGCGCCAAAAACCATATCCGGACGAATGCTGCGCGCTTCATTCACGAACTGGATAGTGTCTTCGCGCAGATGGCGGCGTTTCATCCGCTTTAAAATCATATTGTCGCCGGACTGAAGCGAAAGATGCAGATGCGGCATCAGTCGCTGCTCAGTTTGCAATGCTTCCATCAAAGCCTCATCAGCTTCAATACTATCGATTGATGAAATGCGAAGGCGTATGAGTTGCGGCACATGGCGCAAAATCGATTGAGTTAGAACACCAAGGCTAGGTTTACCCGGCAAATCTGGACCGTATGACGTAATATCAACGCCCGTCAGCACCACTTCACCCACGCCATTATCGGCCAGTTTTTTGATTTGATCGACAACCACACCCATGGGCACTGATCGTGATGGACCGCGGCCGTAAGGAATGATGCAAAATGTACAGCGGTGATCACAGCCGTTTTGAACCTGCACAAAAGCACGCGCTCGGCCGTCCATACCTTCAATCAAATGACCTGCTGTCTCTTTGACACTCATTATGTCATCAACAAGGATTTTGGAATTACCGCCAATGCCAAACTTAAGACCTTGATAGGTCTCAGCTTTCATTTTTTCAGCATTGCCCATGACAAGATCAACTTCGCCCATTTCGGCAAAGCTTTCTGCGTCGGTTTGTGCGGCGCATCCGGTCACGATGATTTTGGTGTTCGGGTTCTCGCGTCGCGCTTTGCGGATCGCTTGGCGCGTTTGGCGCACAGCTTCGGATGTCACAGCACATGAATTCACGATAATGACGTCATCAAGACCTGCCGCTTTGGCTTGGTCTTTCATCACTTCGGATTCAAATGTGTTCAGTCGGCAGCCAAAAGTTAGCGTATCGACACTCATGCAGCATCTTCCACGAATAGTTCAGCCGGAAGTTCACTATCAAACTCTGTCTCAAACGGACCTGTCATCATGATGTGCTTGTCTTTTTCGCGCCATTCAATTTGCAGCGTGCCACCCGGCAACTCAATGTTGACTTTGCGCTCGGTTAGGCCTTTGCGTACCGCCGCAACACCAACCGCACAGGCTGCGGTGCCACAGGCTTTAGTCAGACCAGCGCCGCGTTCCCACACTATGACCTTGATGTCGTTTGGTGACGTCACCTGCGCTAGAGAAATATTTGCGCGTTCTGGGAAAATCGGATGGTTTTCAAGCAATGGGCCGAGTTTTGAAAGATCATGTTTTTCTACATCATCGACCCAGAAAATCGCATGCGGGTTGCCCACATTCACAACAGATGGCGTATGCAAAACAGGATCATCGATCGGTCCAACCTGCAATTCGATGCCAGTTGTGTCTTCGAACTCTTCAGCCAACGGGATCAATTGCCATTGCAACCTAGGCACGCCCATATCGATGGTAACGCTTTGACCATCTAGCACAGAGCCCAAAAGACCCGCGTTTGTTTGGATTACGACGTCTGAACGACCCAATTCTTCAGCCACTAAGTAACCAATGCAGCGTGTCGCGTTGCCACATGCATCAACTTCGCCACCTTCGGCATTGTAAATGCGCATGAAAACGTCAGCATCTTCGCTTGAAGGTTGTTCCATGATGATCAGTTGATCGCAGCCAATACCTTGCTCACGATCAGCAATCCAGCGCACCTTATCTTCAGCGAACGACAGGGCGCGTTTTCGCGCATCAATGACCACAAAATCGTTGCCCAAACCGTTCATTTTCAAAAAGGGTACTGCGTCGCCGCTCATTTTAGTGCCTACATAACTTGTCTATTTTGATCTATATGGCGTAGATCGGCGTTAAATACTAGCATTAGCCGCCAATTTTGCTGCTCAAGCCATCAAGATTTATTGACTCTAAACCTCTTATAGCCTAAACGAGCGCACAATAAGTTCTACATATCGAGCAAACTCGAGTCCCTACCTTGTGCGGCATAGCTGATGCAAGGGGTCAACATCCACCAGCGCGTTGCGCCCGTGGATGTCAAAACCATATGGATTTTTGCACTTCAAATTGAAGTTCAAAACACCATCTAAGAGACTTGAACGTTCACTGAACTTACAAAACGAAATGGGACCAATATGTTTCAAAGCCTCTCCGACCGCTTAAGCGGCATTTTTGACGGAATTACAGGCCGCGGCGCTCTTTCTGAGAGTGACGTGAATACAGCGCTGCGCGAAGTTCGCCGCGCGCTCATTGAAGCAGATGTGTCTTTGGAAGTTGTTCGCGGTTTTGTTGAGCAGGTTCGCGATCGTGCTGTTGGCGCTGAAGTCACCAAGTCGATCACACCGGGCCAACAGGTCGTCAAAATCGTACATGACGAACTTATCGCAGTACTTGGCGAAGAAGCCGTCCCACTCGATCTAAAAGCATCTCCTCCCGTTGCGATAATGATGGTTGGTCTGCAGGGTGCAGGTAAAACTACCGCCACTGGTAAAATCGCTAAGCGCCTTAAAGAAAAGCAAAACAAAAAGGTTTTGCTTGCTTCTTTGGATACTCGTCGCCCAGCAGCGATGGAGCAGCTTAAAGTTCTTGCTGACCAAGTTGGTGTTGATAGCCTAGAGATCGTGCAAGGCCAAAACCCTGTTGAGATCGCTAAGCGCGCGCAAAAAGAAGCCAAGCTTGGCGGCTATGATGTTCTATTCCTTGATACTGCGGGTCGCACCCATATCGATGAAGAACTGATGGAAGAAACCGCTCAGATTAAAGCGGCGACAAATCCTCACGAAATTCTGCTGGTTGCTGACGCACTTACTGGTCAAGACGCTGTGAACCTTGCGCGCTCGTTTAACGAACGTGTTGAAATCACCGGTATTATGCTGACGCGTATTGATGGTGACGGCCGCGGTGGCGCTGCGCTTTCTATGCGCGCGGTGACGGGCAAGCCGATCAAACTATTAGGTACAGGTGAAAAGCTTGAAGACCTAGAAGACTTCTACCCAACACGTGTTGCAGATCGCATCTTGGGCATGGGCGATATCGTTTCGCTCGTGGAAAAAGCTGCTGAGACTGTAAACGCTGAAGACGCGGCCAAAATGGCCAAGAAAATGAAGAAAGGCGTTTTCGATCTCGATGATCTGAAAAGCCAACTTCTTCAAATGAAAAAAATGGGCGGCATGGGCGGCCTGATGGGCATGATGCCTGGCATGGGCAAAATGAAAAAGCAGCTTGCTGGCGCCAACATGGACGAAAAAGTCTTTGATCGCCAAGTGGCCATCATTCAATCCATGACCAAAAAAGAACGCTCAACCCCTGCCTTGCTAAACGCTTCGCGTCGCAAGCGTGTTGCGGCTGGTTCTGGCACTTCAGTTCAAGAAATCAACAAGCTTATCAAAATGCACCGCCAAATGGCGGACATGATGAAAAAGATGTCAAAAGGCAAAGGCGGTCTTGCTGGCGCCCTGAGCGGTATGATGGGTGGCGGCATGCCAAACATCGATCCATCACAGATGGACCCGCAGATGCTTGCTGAAATGGAAAAACAAATGGGCGGTCAAATGCCTGATTTGGGCGGCCTTGCAGCACCAGAGCCAGCCAAAGCATTGCCAACAAGCGTCAACGACCTCCTTAAAGGCAGCGTCGCACCTCGTTTCCCAGGCCTTCCCGGCCTTGGCCCCAAACTTGGGGGCAAAAAATAGTGGTTACTATTCCTCGTCTTGAAACTGAACGGCTAATTTTGCGTGCGTTTACGTCTAACGACTTTGATGCATATGCAGACCTTTGGGCAGATGGCGATTGGTCTCAATTCATCGGTGGCCCACTTGATCGAAACAAAGCATGGCGCACGCTCGCAGCCGATATTGGACACTGGCACTTGCTTGGCCACGGCATGTTTGCAGTTGAAGAAAAAGCAACCGGGAAGTTCGTTGGCATGATCGGCCATTGGCATCCCGAAGGTTGGCCAGAGCCCGAAATAGCATGGACATTGGCGCCTACGTCTGCAGGGAAAGGCTTTGCAACAGAAGCCGTGCACGAGTTAATTGACTATACCTTCAACACCCTAAAGTGGGACACCGTCGTGTCTTACATCGACGACAAAAATATTCCTTCTCAAAAAGTTGCGACGCGGGTTGGCGCAATCGCAGAAGACACAATTGAAATGAACGGCAAACCTATCCGGGTTCATCGTCATCCAAATCCAAACACAAATTCTGCTAGTTCAACAGTTCCAAAAGGCTCTGCTTGATGAACTTCATTCCTCGTCTTGAAACAGAACGTTTGATCCTTCGCGCCTTCACGCCGGAAGACTACGTGCATGTTCACGCGATTTTCGCGGACGAAGAGTGGTCACAATACATCGGCGGCCCTCTTGACGGTGGCAGCTCTTGGCGTGCGTTTGCTTCGCTGATTGGGCATTGGACAATTCGCGGATACGGCACATTTGCTGTCGAAGAAAAATCTACCGGCAGTTTTGTCGGCATGATCGGACATTGGTTTCCAGAAGGTTGGCCAGAGCCAGAAATCGGGTGGACTTTAAGCAAGTCTGCTGCTGGTAAAGGCTACGCCACGGAAGCTGTGAAAGAAGTACTAAGACATACATTTGATGACCTTAAATGGGAAACAGCTATCAGTATGATTGCTCCCAAAAACGAAGCTTCCAAGAAAGTCGCAGAGCGGCTTGGGGCCAAGTTTGAAGAAGAGATCGTCTCACGAGGCAACACGGTGGGGATCTATCGCCACCCAAAACCAACAATCTAACTATCGAAATTCCCGCCAAATGGCGGAAAAGAACAACTAGGAGATCTAAAAATGGCTACTAAAATTCGTCTGGCACGTGCCGGTTCTAAAAAGCGTCCTTACTACCACATCGTTATTGCTGACGTTCGCGCACCTCGCGACGGCCGCTTCATCGAACGTGTTGGCGCATATAACCCAATGCTTCCAAAAGACTCAGAAGAACGCATTAAACTTGACGTTGAGCGCATCCAGCACTGGCTGTCTTCTGGCGCACAGCCAACTGACCGCGTTCACCGTTTCCTAGATGCGGCTGGTCTTTTGAAGCGTGAAGCACGCAACAACCCAGACAAAGCTAAGCCTGGTAAAAAAGCGCAAGAACGTTTGGACGAAAAACGTCAAGCTGAAGAAGATGCAGCAGCGGCAGCAGCCGAAGCAGCGGCTGAAGCAGCAGCACCAGCTGAAGAAGCAGCAGCAGAGTAATTCTGCTCACTTCGATAGGAACACGCTATGGGCAGCAATGAAGATAAATTCGCCAATCGGGTCCTTATGGGCCAGATTGGTGCTGCCCACGGCATCCAAGGACAGGTTCGGATCAAGTCTCATACACAAGATCCACTTGAACTAAAGAAGTACTCGCCCCTAACCACCAATCGCGCTGGTCTTGAGATTACCATCAAGAAAGCCCGATTGAACAAAACGGTTATTGTGGCAACGATTGAAGGCGTTACCGACCGAACAGCGGCGGAAACACTGAACGGCGTGAAACTCTATGTCACCCGTGAAGAATTGCCTGAGACCGAAGATGAAGACGAGTTTTACCAAACTGACTTGATCGGCTTGGAAGCGCGTCTGGAAGACGGCAACAAATATGGCACCATTACCGCTGTGCAAAACCACGGTGCAGGGGATGTGCTCGAAGTTCGCCCCGTTCGCGGCCCTTCAGAACTTTTCATGTTCACAAAAATGATTGTGCCAACGATCAATATCACAGACGGCTATGTCACCCTTGTCCTACCTTCAGAAATTGAAGTGGATGAGGACGAAGCATTCGAATAGACTGCTTTTATGTTTCGCGCCGACGTCATCACCCTATTTCCAGAGCTTTTTCCCGGTCCGCTTGGCGCATCCATCATTGGCCGCGCTATGGATCAAGGAAAATGGTCGCTGAACGCAACGCAATTGCGCGATTACGCGCACGACAAGCATAAAAAAGTCGACGACACCCCAGCAGGTGGTGGCCCTGGTCTTGTACTAAAGCCCGACATTCTCGCCCGCGCAATCGACGATGTTTCTCCTGACGAAGATCCACGTCCGCGCCTCTTAATGAGCCCACGCGGCCGGCCGCTGACACAAGACTATGTCCGTGAACTCTCCAAAGGTCCCGGCGCCGTCATCATCTGCGGCAGATTCGAAGGCATCGACCAGCGCGTAATTGAACAACGCAACCTAATCGAAGTCTCAGTTGGTGACTACGTACTCTGCGGCGGGGAAGTCGCGGCCATGACCCTGCTCGAAGCCACAACACGTCTCCTGCCCGGTGTTATGGGTTCAAATGAAAGCGAGATGGACGAGAGCTTTGAGAACGGGTTACTCGAATACCCTCAGTATACCCGCCCAGCGACATTTGAAGACCAAGTCATTCCAAAAGTTGTTACCAACGGCGATCACAAAAAGCTGGATATTTGGCGCCAAGAGCAATCAGAAGAACTAACGAAACTCCGTCGGCCTGATTTGTGGGAAGCTTTTAAGAAGCAAAGCTAATGCTTGTCGATTGGCTTCAGGCCTCAAATCGCTTCACGGCGACAACAGCATTTGTGCCACCAAAAGCAAACGAATTCGATATTGCAGCGTCGATCTTACGGTCATTTGCAACGTTAGCTGTATAGTCCAAGCCACATTCCGGATCAGCTTCATCAAAGTTAATGGTTGGAGGGGCAATACCTTCTTCAATTGCGTTGACGCAGGCGATTAACTCAAGTGCACCCGATGCACCAAGACAGTGTCCATGCATCGATTTGGTCGATGATATTGCAATCTCTTCTGCCATTTTACCAAACACTTCTCTGATCGCATCGCTCTCTGTTTTGTCGTTGGCTTTGGTCGCGGTGCCGTGGGCATTGATATATTGAATGTCTTCTGGATTCAGATCCGAATCCGCAAGACAAGCGCGAATTGCCCGAACAGGACCGTCCAAGGTCGGGGCAACGATATTACCTGCATCTGCACTCATGCCACCGCCGGCAACTTCACACAAAATGTTGGCTCCACGTTTTGTCGCATGCTCCAACGTCTCAAGAACAGCAACGCCTGCACCTTCGCCAAGTACCAAACCATCACGATTTGCGGAAAATGGCCGACATAGTCCCTTGGATAGAACCCGCAGTGATTCCCAAGCGCGCAGCGAACCAAATGTTAGCGGTGCTTCTGTGCCACCAGCCAACATAACGTCGGCCCTACCGGATCTGATCTGATCAATTGCCGAGATAAAGGCATGATTTGCAGAGGAACATGCGGACGTGACGCCAAACACCGGCCCTTGCAATCCCAACACCATACTGACTTGTCCGGCGGGGGCGCCCGGCATTATCCGAGGAACTGTAAAGACACTGGTGCGTTTTTTGCCCTCTACCAGCAACATTTGATAGCCCTCCTCAACCGCTTCAGCGCCGCATATCGCGGTGCCAATTACAGCGCCAAATCGGGATGAATTTTCTTCATTTACCGCTAAGCCCGACTGCCCAAATGCTTCATGCGCAGCATTTACAGCCAGGCGAGAAAAGCGGTCCATGGTAATCGTATCATTGTTCTTTAAGCCAATGTCGGGAATGTCCGACACTTGCCCGGCCGTTTTAGTCTTCAACTGCTCCAGAGATGGATCGCTCAGAACGCTAACGCCATCAACGCCTTTTTTCATCGCCGCCCAAATATCCTTCGCATTGTTGCCAAGGCCACATATGCCACCAATTCCAGTAATGACGATACGATTAGCGCTCATTTGAAAAACTCACGTCGATTTGGATTTCAAAACGGGTTCAAGAAGCTTCAAGACATCGCCAACCGTCTTTAGCGAATCTTCCACATCGGCTGAACTGAACTCGATCTCAACATCATGGCGATCTTCCAATTCCATAATGACTTCGGTCAGCTCCAGCGAACCCAAACCTAACGTATCAAATTCCGTATCCAGTGATATTTCAGCGGTAGCCAGTTCAGGGCTCACACTGCGTATAATTTCAACAACTTCATCTATCAGCACGCGCGCATCCAAACTTGGTTCCATATTTTAAAAGTACATTCACTTGGCAATTTAGAACAGATGCCCTTCAAAAGACAATCAGATCGGCCAAATCAACATGACATACGCTTAACAATCACAGTTTACCTCGATCGGGCATGACGCTCTATAAACTTGCCAATATTCTCAAACGCCTCATCAGCTTCAGGCACGTCAAACGCGTGCCAAACATGCATTGCGTACGGCCAAACTTGCAACTCAGCTATCGAACCTTGCGCATTCGCCTTGTTCACATAGCGTGCGCCATCATCATAGAACATTTCTGCGGTTGATATTTGCACCAAGGTTGGCGGAAGATTTGAAAGATTACCCAAAAGCGGCGAAACCACAGGATCGTTCGGTTTGATGCGATGCATCATGTAGCTGAAACCAAGCCGCAGCACTTTTGGCGCCTTTACGATGGGGCCAAAGCTTGCGCCCTGCATAATGTCAGTTGCGGTATTGGCCACAAGGCTTGGGCTTGAAAGCGTGAGGTCGGTTTGTGGCGACATGGCCACCACGGCATCTGCGGCCTGCAAATTCTCATCCCGCGCCCACGCCGCAACAGATAGCGCCAAATTACCACCCGACGAGTCCCCTACGAGCACCAACGCCTGCGCTTTTGCCGCACCGTTCGGTCCATTTTCCAATAACCAGCTATAGGCAGCACGACAATCATTGATACCATCCATTCGGCTATCTTCAGGTAGCAAACGCTGATCAACCGCAAACACCGCATATCCGGTAAGCTCAGACAATCGACTGGTAATCTGGCGGTGACTTGTGGGACTCCCCACCATATAGGCGCCGCCATGAATATAGAGCAGACGATGGTCTGGATTAGCGTTAGGGGCCAACACCCATTCGCCTTTCACCTCATCCGAGTTAACGGCCACAGTTTTTGCTGTAATCTCAAACGCAGCGCCCCGCGCATCCATTTGTTCACGCATGAGTTTGAGCTGTTTTTCTCGGCCAAGTTTTGGCGCCTCAGCCATATCCTTGACGATCAGTGCCGCCATCTCCCGATGCGCATCGCTTTCTTGGCCCTGCCCCATGGTTGCAACATGCTTTGGTAGATCATATTGCGACTGATCTTCGCCCGAAAATGTGAAGTTGACCAACAAGGCCAAAGCAAGCGGCACAACAATTACAATCACCAAGATAACAACTACAAATAGCTTCACGCCCGTTTCTCCATCCTTCGCTTCAAGAATTGAGAAAACGATAGAGAAATCTTTTAAAAGCTCAAAATTGATTTTTAAAATTTGTTTGAGTTGCAATCATTTCGATGACGTTGATAATCCCCACAATTCAGCTGTATAGTTGTTCCAATTGACCTTTAAACCACCTGATATATTTCACGCCAAATAGAAAAGATTATGGAACTCCTTTTACTTTTAATCTTAATTGCTGTGGCACTTCGTTTCGTTAAGAGGTGGAGACGGTTTGCTCGTAAACTAACTGGACGAGGAGGGTATAAGCTTCGCTCAAGAAGCAATTATGCAAAGCCGAAATTCAAGCCTTTCGATGCACAAAAGTCTCGATCACAACATCCACATTCTCAAATTATCGGAAAGGCCTATGTAGTCGATGGCGACACACTCGTAATCAACAAAACACAAATTCGACTATTTGGTATAGATGCACCTGAAATGAACCATCCATTCGGACAGAAAGCAAAATGGGCGTTAGTTTCTTTGTGTAAGGGACAAGTTATAAAAGCAGAAATAACCGAGCTAGACGACTACGGCCGTGCAGTCGCGCGGTGTTCGTTGGAAGATGGTACAGACATTTCAGCTGAAATGGTTGCCCTTGGATTGGCCATCGACTGGCCCAAGTTTTCAGGTGGTGAGTATCGGGAATACGAGGTGCCTGATGCACGCCAAAAAATGTGGCTGGCCGATGCCCGCCAAAAAGGAAGAATGCACGTTTGGGATCAGTTTGAAGCAAGACAAAAAGCACATTCTAACAAACCCAAAACATGACCAATCCCCTTCGTCATAGAGCCAAAAGTGGAGACTTTGTCTCAAATCTATCCCCCTCCGCAAAACCCGTGGCATAATCGCTGCGTCTTTCATTTAACCGCGCAGCGCTTTGACGAAGGTGATGCGGTGGGAATTCCTTTGAAGGATACTGGTGGGGTGGTGATGACGATACCGCTCTGAAGCCGCAAGAATTGTCCTGTCCAACACCGAGGGCAGCCGTAAGCCGCGGTGAGTTTGTTCGCTCATCTCATTTTGATCGCAATAGAATTCAAGAACAGATTGCGGGCGCAGGTTAGGGAATAAATGGGTGAGCAGCCCGGGGCAAGGATTGGGGTGAAGGCGCCAGAACATGTGAGGTCTTTATGGGCTCAATCCAAAATTTCGCGCATAATCGAGCCAATAAAGGCCTCCCATGCTGCATGTTCAACCTGTTCGCCCAAATGGCGTAAACGGGTGTATTGTCATGTCAATTTAGGGCAAGATTAATCAAGTTGGTGCGATTGCGCGTTTGTGGAGCCGAAAATCGCCAAAAATGCAGCAAACCCATAGACTCTTAGCTCATTCTGGGCTATAGCCCGCCAATCAATTTTCGACAAAACACCAAGTTCGGTGCATTCGACCTTTTCAGCTGGACTGATTTTGGGCGCTCTGATCGGCGAAAACAATCAACGGACGAAAAAAATGAACATTATTCAGCAGCTCGAAAAAGAGCAAATGGAAGAGCTTTCTGCTAAGCGTCAGCATCCTGAATTCACTCACGGTGATACTGTGAAAGTTTGGGTTAAAATTGTTGAAGGCGACAAAGAGCGTTTGCAAGCTTACGAAGGCGTTGTAATTTCACGTTCAGGCGCTGGCCTAAACGAGAGCTTTACAGTTCGCAAGATTTCTTACGGCGAAGGCGTTGAGCGGGTATTCCCACTTTACTCACCTGTTGTTGACAAGATCGAAGTTCTACGCCGCGGTAAAGTCCGTCGTGCGAAACTTTACTACCTTCGCGAATTGCGCGGTAAGTCAGCTCGTATCTTTGAATCAACAAATTCACGCACGAAGAAAATTCAAGACGGTGAACGTGTTGCTGCTGCTGCTGCTAAAGCTGATAAAGCTGCTGCAAAAGAAGCCGCCGAAGCTGCTAAGGCAGCCGAAGCTGCTGCGGCCGCTGAAGGTGAAGCAAGCGCTGAATAGTCGCTACTTCCCAAAGCTAAGAATTGAAAAACCCGGCTTTAATGGCCGGGTTTTTTGTTGCTCGTATTTATAGTTGGGAAGTTCTTGATCAGCTTGATTGCGCCAACAAAGACGCATTGCCACCAGCCGCCGTCGTATCGATACAAATTGCTCGCTCATGGACATAGCCGGCAACATCAAAAGCGTTCGTGATCACCGGAACAATCGCGCCATCACGTTTGGCAATCGAGCGTCGCACTTCCTGTGCAAACTCTCCAGATGCCGCGAGGCAAAGACCGTCAACGTCCATATCTGCCAAGGCATTCACATCGAATTGACCTTCAAGAATGTCAATCGGCGCACCAACCATTTGCAACTGCGCGAGCTGCGATGAGATTTCAGGCGTCACGATCACAATCTGATTGCCGTAACCCAGCGCAACCCGCGCCATCTCAACAAGCACTTCGCCAGCGCCAAGCAGCAAAAGTCTACCGCGTGGTGTATAGTTCAATCGATTGTGTTCACCCGTCGGGCCCGGCAGATCAAATTGCATTTGCAATTGATCCAAACCTAAAAGCTCAGCTTTATCGCCTCGCGCACGCCACTCACTCACGTGTTGGCCTTCAAACGTTGAGATCACATCATTTGCATGAACCGATGGCGTAATCGTCGACAACTGCTTGCCCTCAGCCGAACCCCTAAATCGAGGCAAATAGTTGGGCCCACCCGCCTTAGGTCCTGTACCAGACAGACCTTCACCGCCAAAAGGTTGTGATCCAACAATCGCACCAATCTGGTTGCGGTTCACATAGAAGTTGCCAACCTTGATTTTCGCACCAACCTTCTCGATCCGTTCGTCCATGCGCGTATGTAGACCAAACGTCAGCCCAAACTCACGCGCATTCACATCTGCAATAACCTGATCAATGTCGCGAGCCTTGAACGTCGCCACATGCAAAATCGGACCGAACACTTCGCGTTCCAATTCACCTATGCCCGAAACCTTGAAAACATGCGGCGCAACGAAATGGCCCTTAGTTGCCACGTCCAACTTATGCAACAGCTTGCCTTGCGTGGTAAGCTGATCGCAATATGAAGTTATCTCAGCCATTGCATCCGCATCAATCACTGGACCAACATCCGTGGCGTCATCCCACGGGTCACCGACTTGCAATGCGCCCATGGCGCCATAAAGCATCTCTAGAAGGTGCTCAGCGATATCCTCTTGCACATACAGCATACGAAGCGCCGAACAACGCTGACCAGCGCTTTGAAAGGCTGATGCCACAATGTCTCGCACAGCTTGCTCTGCCAATGCTGTACTATCAACGATCATCGCGTTTAGGCCACCAGTCTCAGCAATGAGCATCGTATCTGGTCGTGCTGTTGTAGCGAGTTGTTTTTCAATCAGCTTGGCAACCTCGGTACTGCCGGTGAAACACACACCAGCGATTTCACGGCTTGCCGTTAAAGCAGCGCCGATATCACCAGCACCCGGCGTCAGCAATAGCGCATCTTTGGGAACACCTGCATCGTGCAGAATGGATACTGCCAAACCGCCCATTAATGGGCTTTGTTCAGCTGGTTTTGCCACAACGCTATTGCCTGTAATCAATGCTGCAGCGACTTGCCCAGAGAAGATAGCCAGTGGGAAATTCCAAGGCGAAATGCAGATGATCACCCCACGTGCCTGTCCCAGATGTTCTGCATCCAGACCTTCATTTGCATAATAGCGCAAGAAATCAACCGCTTCGCGAACTTCAGCAATTCCATCCGCAAGACTTTTACCTGCCTCGCGCGTTGCCAAAGCAAAAAACTCCGTGGCACGCTCTTCAAACATCGTGGCTGCGCGTTTCAAAATACCGGCCCTGTCAACAACATCGGTATCTGCCCAAGCCTTTTGACCTTTCATGGCCACCGCAATTGCCTTTGTCGCTTGCTTGGCTGTCACGTTCTCAGCAAATCCCACGATTTCACTCGGGTTTGAGGGGCAAAAAATCGGTTGATCCTTTGCGCCTTCACCTAGCTCTTTGCTTATTTTTGCACGCCATTGGAAAGGAGCAGCAAACTTACGACTTTCGAAATGGATTTCTTTGACTTCATTGACGTCTGTAAAGTCCCACCCTTTGGCGTTTTTACGGCCAACGCCAAACAATTTGCGTGGCATCGGAATGTTACTATTGTGAGCACTTTGATGATCCAAATGAGCAGCAATCGGATCAGAAACAATCGCTCGTGGCGGTATGTTTTTGTCATATGCCTGATTAACGAAACTGGAGTTCGCGCCATTTTCCAACAATCGCCTAACGAGATAAGCCAGCAGATCCCGGTGAGCACCCACCGGAGCATATATCCGACAACGTGTGCCATTTTGTTGGCGCAGTACATCGTGGAGCCCCTCACCCATGCCGTGTAGACGCTGGAATTCAAATCCGTCCAAGTTGTTCCCGGCCATCCGAAGAACTGCAGAAGTAGTGTGAGCATTGTGAGTGGCGAATTGTGGGTAGATCCGGTCTTGCATGTCCAACAACTTGCGAGCACACGCCAGATAAGAAATGTCGGTATTCACTTTTCTGGTGAAAACAGGGTAGCCGCTTAAACCCAAAACTTGAGCACGTTTGACTTCTGTATCCCAATAAGCACCCTTAACCAGTCGCACCATGATTCTTCGATCAAGCTTTTTAGAAAGGGCATAAAGCCAATCCAGCACAAAGGCCGCGCGAGGGCCATAAGCTTGAACAACGACACCAAACCCATCCCAGCCTTTTAGGTCTGGATGCTTCAATACTTTTTCGATGATGTCTAACGACAAGTCCAAACGATCGGCTTCTTCAGCGTCGATGTTTAAACCCATTTGGGCGGCAGCGGCAGGTTTCACTAAACTAAGGACACGCTCCACCATCTCATCGACCACAGTTTCACGTTTGATGTATTCATAGCGCGGATGCAATGCAGATAGTTTGATAGATATGCCAGGGTTCTGACGCACATCGCCAAATGTCGACGTTTTCGCCAGATGTTCAATGGCATTCAAATAGGCCTGATGATACCGCTGTGCATCCACTTCAGTCCTGGCGGCTTCGCCCAACATATCAAAGGAATAAGTGTACCCTTTCTCGGTGCGCGAGGTGCCATTCTTGAGCGCCTCATTGATATCACGGCCCAAAACGAACTGTGATCCCATGATTTTCATGGCTTGACCAACTGCTGTGCGAATTAGGGGAGCTGACAGGCGACGGCTCAACTGGCCAATCGGCTTCATAATTCCCGGGCCTTCATCATCCAAAAGCGCCGAACTAACTACAAGTCCCAGTGTTGACGCCTGAACAAGAAAACTCTCAGCAACCCCAAGATGTTTGAGCCAATCTTCATCTACAATTTTATCGGCAATCAAATCGTCAACCGTCGGACCATCTGGCACACGCAGCATAGCTTCTGCCAAACACATCAATGCAACGCCTTCGTCAGTGGAAAGGCCGTACTCAGCCAAGAAGGTTTCCATAAGACCCTGTTTTGACTGATCACGAAGAGAGGAAACCAAAGCCGCAGCATCGTCAACGATTGATGCACGATCAATTTCGCTCAAGCTTGTTGCTTCTACCAAGCGTTCAACAACGTCGCCCTCATCAGGTAAATAATGCGCGCTGATCTGTTCTCGAATTGAATTCAACATATGGACCTCCCTGTGCCGTTCGCTGTCGGCGAATGTAAATTTGGTTGTATTCTATCAAAGATTGCATAGGTCATTGTCCCGAATACCTTTGAACTACATTGCAAATTCTCCATCAATCGATAAAATGTAGGGCATGTAGATTGCAATCTTGCAGGAAACCAGCCATATGGACCAAATTGATCGAAAAATCGTAGGTGCTCTTTCAGCAAATGCGCGACTTTCAATGTCGGAGCTGGCAGAAAAGGTTGGGCTATCGAAAAGCCCCACACAATTGCGGGTCAAAAAATTGGAACGCGAAGGCATCATTCTGGGGTATGGGGCGCGGATAAACTTCGAAAAAACCGGGAGCGGTCATATTGCATTTGTCCAAGTAACCTTGACCGACACCAAGGCTGCGGCTTTGGATGCATTCAACGCTGCTGTCACGCAAACGCCTGAGATCTCGCAGTGCCACATGATGGCCGCCAGTTTCGACTATTTGTTAAAAGTGAGAACGAAAGACATTTCTGCATATAGGCGCGTGCTCGGAGAAGTCATCTCCGCGCTTCCACATGTGGCGCAAACTTCCACTTTTGTCGCGATGGAATCGGTAAAGGAGTATTGATCAGCCGGTTGAAGTAGGACGATCGAATACGCGGCGCCCAAATCCACTTTCTGTCAACGCCACGAGCATTCTAGCGCTTTTGCCACGTTCATCCAGATACGGATTTAGCTCAACGAGGTCCATGGATGTCATCAAGCCGCTATCACAAATCATTTCCATCGCTAAATGGGCTTCGCGATAGGTAGCTCCGCCGGGAACGGTGGTTCCAACCCCGGGCGCATGTTCTGGATCGAGAAAGTCTACATCCAGACTCACGTGAAACATTGCATCATCATTTTTGACTTGCTCAAGTACGCCGCCAATCAGAGAAGCGACACCGCGCTCATCAATTCGACGCATGTCCATCACATCTACTCCACGCTCTCTAAGCAAGACACCTTCCTTCTCATCAATTGAGCGGGCGCCAAAAACGTGAAACTTTGTTGGATCTACTGGATCAATTTTCTGTTCGAATACACCATCAAACCCCGGCTCTCCACAAAACAGAGCAGCTGACATGCCGTGCATATTCCCTGAAGAAGATGTCGAAGGTGTATTAAAGTCTGGATGCGCGTCGAGCCAAAGCACGTGTAGCTTCTTGCCTTGCTCTGCTGCATATTTTGCCACGCCTGTAACAGACCCCATGGCCAATGAGTGGTCTCCACCCATAAAGATTGGTGTCTGTGCATTCTTCAGTGCGCCGTATCCAGCTTTGTTTAAGGAGCGAGCGAAGCCGGCGACCTCATTCTCATGATGAGTTGCGCCGGCCAAGTCCAATGAGACTTCTTCAGGTACAACGTCCCCTAGATCAGCAACTTCGAAACCCAATGCCTGCAGGGAAGGTGCAAGTCCCGCGACGCGCAGAGCCGCAGGGCCCATGATGCAGCCAGATAGTCCAGCACCGCCGTCGACAGGCGCGCCAATCAGCGCCACTGATTTTCGTGAAGATTGTTCAACCATTAGTGTACCCTAGCTCTTCTTCCAGAACACTTTGTTTCTGGTTAAGCGCATTATGTAGAACGCCTCGCTCAACGAATAGTTGAAGATGTGAGCAAATTTGATCTATAAATGAGCGAAACTTAACCAACAAATGAGCATAATGCGCAATGGATGACCTTGATAACAAGTTGATCGCACTCTTGCGGCACGATGCGAGAACTCCGATCGCGAGCATCGCAATGACTTTGAATGTCTCCCGCGCAACGGCAAAATCAAGAATCGACCGGCTTGTACAGTCGGGCGTAATTGCTGGCTTCACCATTGTTACTGGATCGCCAAGCGATGATAGAACAATCCATGCTGTCACGCTGATTGAGGTTGGCGGCAGAAGCGCAGAAGCTGTCATCAAAAACATGATGGGGTTGCCTCAGGTCAGAAGTTTACATACCACAAACGGCAAATGGGACCTTATTGCGCAAATTGAAACGGCAGACTTAATCGAGTTCGATGATGTTCTGAGGCGTATTCGCTTGATAGAAGGCGTGAGTTTGACGGAAACCAATATTATGCTGGCACCTAAAAAATCCAAGCTGGATCAATAAGCAAGTGATTGTTGCGGAAATCGTCGCACAAAAAAAGGGCGTCGCAATGGACACCCTTTCAACAGCGCTAAAACTGATTTCTTAGTTAGTTGGCAAAAGAACCTTGTCAATGATGTGAATGACACCATTGTCAGCCGCAACGTCAGCAGTTGTTACATTCGCATTATCAATCATAACTTTGCCGTTCATCACAGAAACGGTGATCGTTACGTCGCCGCCTGCCTTGATTGTTGCGACATCGTTTGTTCCTGCTGGAAGATCTGAAGACATCACTTTTGACGAGAGCACGTGGTACGATAGGATATCCACAAGCTGCTGCTTGTTCTCTGGTTTCAAGAGCGTTTCAACTGTTCCAGGAGGTAGTGCAGCAAATGCAGCGTCTGTAGGGGCAAATACTGTGAGGTTCTCGCCGTCAGCCAAAGTTCCAGCCAAACCGGCCGCACTTGCTGCCGCGATTAGGGTGTTAAATACGCCAGCGCCCTGTGCTGTTTCTACAATATTACCCGCTTGTGCTGCAGGTGCCGCAATTATGCTTGCTACTAGTGCTACGCCCAAAAGTGATTTCCGCATGATAGTTCTCCGTTTTTAACTAACCCGTCGTCGGGATGAAAATGCACACGCTCGGTGTGTCGAGAGAGAAACGGAAGATAAGTGCAATCGGATTTGTAACCAATTGTTGCGTGAATTAGGGTGATCCAAAACGCATTGATGTTCGTTATTGCGCTTTCGCGCAAAAGAGCATGCGAAACGGACGCGTAATGTTACGCTGAAAATTTACATCATTTTTTTGAGAAAATTTGGAGCGGGCGATGAGATTCGAACTCACGACCCCAACCTTGGCAAGGTTGTGCTCTACCACTGAGCTACGCCCGCATCCGTACCAACTTATGAGCGTCAAAGGATGACGTGGTTGGTGCGCGCTTATATGCCCAAAGCAGACACCAATTGCAAGTCAAATTTTGCACCTTTTTCGCTCGAAGGCGAAATAATCCCAGCCAGCGAACAAAAACACCCAGCTTTTCAACCGCAAAGCCCTATGAACACTGGCCAACGCCTTGTTTTTGTCGCATGAAAGCGCCACATTGCATTGAACTCAATTCTGGAACGGAACGATATTATGCTTAACGATCTCTCAAACGGCGCCCCTGCGGCACCTGCCGCTGATCTGATCAAAGATGCCGGCACAGCAACTTTCGCAGCCGATGTCCTAGAAGCCTCAAACGAAGTTCCAATTCTTGTAGATTTTTGGGCACCTTGGTGCGGTCCTTGTAAACAACTTGGCCCAATGATTGAGAGTGCCGTAACCGCAGCCGGCGGCAAAGTTAAGCTCGTTAAAATCGATATCGATCAAAACCAAGAAATAGCAGGCCAAATGGGGATCCAATCAATCCCTGCGGTTGTTGCCTTTTCTGGCGGCCGTCCAATTGATGGCTTTATGGGCGCTATCCCTGAAAGCGAAATCAACGCTTTCATCGAAAAAGTTGCAAATGCTGCTCCTCCAGCGCCGAATGATCCAAAAGCGCAGATCGCAGCGGCGTTGGAACAAGCACAGGCAGCAATGGATGCAGGCGATTTCGCCGCTGCATCACAGATCTACGGCCAAATAGTTCAATTCGACCAAAGTAATGACGACGCGATTCTTGGTATTGCAACCATACATCACAAGATCGGTGACGATGAAACTGCAATGAAAACGCTCGAGTCGATAAGCGACGAAGGCAAGCTTACTGAAGCCTATGTAAAACTTAGTGGCGCGTTGGCCCTTGCCGCAGAAGCTGCCGATTTGAGTGAAATTGGTGTTCTTGAAGCCAAAATTGCAGAATCACCAGATGATCATCAAGCACGCTACGACCTTGCTCTTGCCCTGAATGCTGAAGGTGACCAACTCAAAGCCGCAGAGACATTGGTAGAAATCATCAAGCGAGACCGTGAATGGAACGAAGATGGCGCCCGCAAGAAGCTACTAGAGCTTTTTGAAGCTTGGGGCCCAATGGACCCTGCGTCCATCAAGGGTCGTCGCATGCTTTCAAGCCTTCTGTTTAGGTAGGCTCAAGATGGCAAAACTCACATCTGCTGAAACTACACAACTCACCAGCGCAATTTTGCTGCCAATCGAAGGCGCCATGTTGTTGCCCCGAGCCGTTTTACCTCTTCATATATTCGAGCCGCGTTTTGTTGAGCTCGTCGATGACGTTTTAAAGGGTGATCGAATGATTGGGCTGATACAGCCCAAGACAGACGATGACAAAAGCGATGCACCAGCGTTGCATAGTGTCGGCACCTTGGGCCGTCTTACACACTTTGAAGAAGCTGCAGATGATCGCTATATGATCGGCCTTACCGGTGTAACTCGCTTCAAGTTGCTGGAAGACAGCGCGCTAGATCAAAGACCTTATCGACAAGGCCGAATTGACGCCAAGCCGTTTGAGAAAGACTTGATCGTTGGTTTGGGCGAAGAATCGGTCGACCGGAAACGTTTCGTTTCAATCCTGAAGGAATACGCTGAGTTCTCTGAATTCGAATTGGACTGGGATGAAATTGAAGAATCAGGCGTCGAAGACCTGATCAACTCATGTTCAATGGCTGCTCCCTATGCAACGCGCGAGCGTCAAGCATTGCTCGAAGCCGAAGACTTGGGAACGCGCGCGGAAATGCTAATGGCTTTTGCTGAAATTGAGATGTCTCGAAAAGACTCGAACATCACGATGCAATAATCATGAGCAAGCAGAATCAAATCGAACCGAAGCTCTTAGAAATGATGGTGTGCCCATTCACCAAGACACAACTTGAGTGGTCTAAGGACAAATCCGAATTGATTTCGTACGCTGCGCGGCTCGCATTTCCTATTCGAAACAATATCCCACTGCTTGTCGCAGACGAAGCTAGAGCGCTTTCCGACGACGAACAGCGCAGTTCAAATTAAGACTGAACTAAATTCCACGTCCGGATAGAAGTTTCGGTCCACCTTGCGCAGCGGCTGCATGGCCAATAAATGCTTTTTTCAAGATTGGCAGACGGTCAACAACACCCAGCCCAACGTCCCGAATCACCCGGAGTGGCGGCAGATTGTTAGAAAACAGTTTGTTTAAGCCATCTGTTGCGACGGCCATCAAACCAATATCCATTCGACGCCATTTTTCATAGCGCTTCAATACATCCTCACCGCCGATGTCTTCCCCTTGGCGCATGGCCAGAATCAAAACTTCTGCTAATGCCGCAACATCCTTAATGCCCAAATTCATGCCCTGCCCCGCTATTGGGTGCACCACATGGGCTGCATCTCCTATCAAAGCAAGTCGATCACCGACGAAGCTCTTGGCTATTTGCAATTTCAAAGGGAATGCCTGCAACGGGGCTTCGACGGTGACTTTCCCTAAGGTCGAACCCATCCGTTTTTCAATTTCAAACGCGACTTTTTCCAAATCCATTTCAAGGTATTTCGGAACATCCTCAGTTCGCTCTGACCAAACAAGGCTCGAGCGATTATTAGGAAGCGGTAGAGTTGCAAATGGTCCTGATGGTAGGAAATGTTCGTAAGCTACCTGTTCATGATCTATCTCATGAGAAAACGTGGTCACAATGCCTGATTGTTTATAGTCGTGGCCAATGGTGTCGATCCCAGCTCGGTCTCTTAATGCCGAACTTGCACCATCCGCAGCGACAACCAAGCGCGCAGTTATCTGTCGACCATCGTCAAAATCAACTTTTGCGCCAAGGCCCGAGAAATCAAATCCTGTCGTTTTCACCGGGGCAATTAACTCTACGCCCTCTTCTTTAGCGGAATCTAACAACGCTTTGATGCTTGATCGATTTGGAACCATATGGGCAAATGGCTGTCCTGGTACAACATCGCCTTCAAACTTGAGAAACAACGGTCGCATCAAATCGGCTTCGTCACTGTCAGTAATGTGCATGCCGCTAATTGGTGCAGCATCTGGCAACATCTGATCCCACACGCCGATTGCCTCGAAAACAGAGGTCACACCTAAAGCTAGTGCGGAAGAACGCTCGTCATTCGGCACGACCAGCGGTCTGACATCATTTATCGCGACACTCATCGCCGGTGCGAATTTTTTCAGTGCGAGCGCAAGCGTCAATCCAACAGGACCAGCGCCGACAATAAGAACATCCACTTCTTTAGACTCTGCCAAAATTTAGCTCCAACTATGATTTGCGCGCATCTTACTCGCTTGGCTGAACACCTCAAGCAATGCTTTGTCGCACACTGCCTGTTTTTTAGGCGTCGATTTGATTCTGCACACAAATTAAACACATGCACGATTATACGTAGCACCTCGCATAGTGAACTCCTTAGGTCAAAATCTTTTATTTACAACAGCTTAGATGACAAAAAGTGAGTCTGGCACGAGTCTTGAGTCTATTTGGGCAGTACCAACGCCTAAAGCCAAGGACTTTGCACATGAAACTTATCTCAGCAATCATCAAACCATCCCGCTTGGATGCCGTTCGCGACGCTTTGAGCGCTCAGGACATCCACGGCATGACAGTCACCGAAGTACGTGGTTACGGCCGCCAAAAAGGTCACACCGAAATTTATCGCGGCGCGGAATACGCGGTGAACTTCCTTCCAAAGCTCAAAGTTGAAATCGCTTTGACTGATGAGCAAGTAGCCCAAGCCATTGAATCTATCACAGAAGCAGCCCAATCAGGTCGCATCGGTGACGGCAAAATCTTCGTGTTCGATTTGCTCGACGCAGTTCGCATTCGCACAGGCGAACGCGACACAGAAGCACTTTAGAACCAACAGCAGATATTTTGGAGATCCCAAAAATGATCAATAACAAAACAAAAATGACTTTAACGCTCGCTGCTGTTCCTGCATTTCTTGCAGTTTCTAGCTTGCCAGCCTTTGCACAAGATGCTGCGGCCGCTCCAGTTGAGTACCCAGCAATTTTCAACACGCTCCTCTTCTTGGTTGGCGGCTTCCTTGTCATGTGGATGGCGGCTGGTTTCTCAATGCTTGAAATGGGCTTGGTGCGTAAGAAAAACGTATCTATGCAGGGTCTGAAGAACATCACACTTTATGCTGTTGCCGGCATCATGTTCTGGTTCACTGGCTATAACCTAATGTACACTGGCGTTGACGCAGGCTTCATCGGTACCTTTGGTCCATATGCATTCCCTGAGCCAGGTGCTGGTACAGCCGAAGCAGGCTATTCTGTTGCTTCTGACTGGTTCTTCCAAATGGTGTTTGCTGCAACAACAGCTTCTATTGTTTCTGGTACACTTGCTGAACGCATCAAATTCTGGCCATTCATCGCATTCGTAGCCATTCTTACTGGTGTTCTTTACCCGATCACTGGTTCATGGCAGTGGGGCGGCGGCTGGTTGGCTGAAATGGGCTTCTCAGATTTCGCTGGTTCAACTTTGGTTCACTCTGTTGGTGGTTGGGCTGCCCTAGCTGGCGCACTATTCCTTGGTGCTCGTAACGGTCGCTACGGTGCAAACGGTCAAGTAACACCTATGCCTGGCTCTTCCATTCCTTTGGCAACACTGGGTATGTTCATTCTATGGCTTGGTTGGTTCGGTTTTAACGGCGCATCACAACTTGCAATGGGCACTATCGCAGATGCAGCAGACGTTTCTCGTATTTTCGTGAATACTAACCTTGCCGCTGCTGCCGGTGTTGTAACAACAGTTGTTCTTCTTCAACTGATCTACAAAAAAATTGACGTAACAATGGTTATCAACGGCGCACTTGCTGGTCTTGTGGCTATCACCGCAGAGCCATTGGCCCCAAGTGTACCAGTTACATTGTTCATCGGTGCTGTTGGTGGCGCGATCGTAGTATTCGCTGTTCCAATGCTCGACAAACTAAAAATCGACGATGTTGTTGGTGCTATCCCTGTTCACTTGCTTGCAGGTATCTGGGGTACATTGATCACACCACTTAGCGGTTCAGGTAACTACGGCACACAGCTAATCGGTATCGTCGCCATCGGTGCATTCACATTTATCGCATCTGGAATCATCTGGGCAATCTTCAAAGCAACAACCGGTATCCGGGTGTCTGAAGAAGATGAAGCTATTGGCCTTGATAAAGCTGAGGTCGGTGTTGAAGCTTACCCTGAGTTCTAATCAACACCCTTACGAAACACCGGCAGCCGCTTGAGCGCCACTGACGGTAAACTGGGCCCGGCCAAGAAATTGGACTGGGCCCATTTTTTATTCAAATTAGCCACAAATTAACCATGCATCCTTAGTTTGCTTGTTGAGTAAATGCGTAAACTGAGATTGAACCGTGGCCATTCACACTTCTTCAGCTTTGGAAAAAAAGCCTTCAGCATCCACCGCGATCGCTGTCAGCATCCCTCTTCGCCTAATCGGCATCCTGTGCCTGCTGTTTACCGCCATAAGTATTATGGCGCTTATGTCTTGGTCAGTTAATGACCCAAGCTTAAGTTATGCAACCAGCAGCCCAGTTAACAATTGGCTGGGATACCCCGGTGCCGTGCTTGCTGATCTGTTGTTTCAGTTCTTTGGCATGTCAGCTGTTTTGTTTTTAGCACCGCCGGCAATTTGGTCACTTTCTTTGGTCCGCAAAAAGGTGCCTCTCAAGTTTGGCCTACGCGCAGTGATGTGGATTGCCTCAATCATTTTGTTTTGTGCCATGTTTGCATTTTTGCCAGCTCCTGAAAGCTGGCCTCTACCTGCCGGTTTGGGTGGAATCATTGGCCTCGGCTTCTCATCCATCGCCGGTTTTGTCGTTGGAGAAGAACTGCGTACAACTGCGGGCTGGATATTTGCACTCGTTATGCTAACGCCTGCCGTTGTGACATTCTTTGCCTCGACCAGAGCCGGAACACGATTTGGTTTGGAGCCATCTGAGAGCAAAGAGCTTGAAACCACAGACGACAAGACCGTCGAGCCGACAGGCGTAATATCTTGGGTTGGTGCCAAACTAGCCGCTTTTTCAACGATCCTTCTTGGCGCCATCACTCATCTAATTTTTTCATCACATGTTAGCTTGAAGAAAGCTTGGGCTAAGCGACAAGCCGACAAGCAGGAACAAGCACAACAACCATGGCGCGAAGGTATGGCTGAGCCTCACATGGCTGGTGATCATCAGGAACCTCAGCCCGTTGAGCGCCGGATCGAACCCAGCTTCAACAACCAGACCGAGGGTGATGCGCCTGAGTGGCAAGACGTGCCATATGAAGAGAACATGCCAGAGGCCTACTACGAAGATGTAGAAAGCAGCTACGTCGACGCCGTTCCAGAGCCTGCACCACAGGCAACTCTTGCGCCAAAAATTAGCCCTCGTGTAACTGCCCCTGCACCTCGTCCGACACCCGGCCGCCGTGTAGTCGAAGAAGCCCAACACAGTCTGTTGGGAAATGATGCGTTTGAACTGCCGGAGCTGAGCTACATGGCTGAGCCTCCAGCAACGAAAACTGCCAGAGAACACATGCCTGAACTGCTTGAGGAAAACGCCCGCTTGCTTGAAGGCGTGCTGGAAGACTTTGGTGTGCGCGGAGACATTATTAATGTTCGGCCCGGTCCAGTCGTAACGCTGTATGAACTTGAACCCGCACCAGGGATCAAATCTTCTCGTGTTATCGGTTTGGCCGACGACATCGCTCGCTCTATGAGTGCAATTTCAGCGCGTGTTGCTGTCGTGCCAGGTCGAAACGCGATCGGCATCGAGTTACCAAACAAAACCCGCGAAACTGTCTACCTGCGCGAGATGCTCGGATCCGCGGACTTTGAGAAGTTCAAAGGCAAACTGCCACTATGTTTGGGTAAGACAATTGGCGGCGAACCTGTTATCGCCGACCTTGCGCGCATGCCCCACCTGCTAATTGCAGGTACGACTGGTTCTGGTAAATCTGTTGCGATCAACACATTCATACTGTCGCTACTCTATCGGTGGACACCAAAAGAGTGCCGGATGATCATGATTGATCCAAAGATGCTCGAGCTGTCGATCTATGACGGTATTCCACATCTACTCACACCGGTTGTTACCGATCCCTCAAAAGCGGTAACTGCTCTTAAATGGGCGGTGCGTGAGATGGAAGATCGCTACAAGAAGATGTCAAAGATTGGCGTTCGTAACATTGATGGCTTCAACCAACGTGTGGCTGAAACCAAGGCCAAAGGTGAAGTCATTACCCGAACGGTTCAAACGGGTTTCAACAAGGATACTGGCGAAGCAGTCTTTGAGAGTGAAGAGTTTGATCTAGAGCCGTTGCCATTCATTGTGGTCATCGTCGATGAAATGGCTGACCTTATGATGGTCGCAGGTAAAGACATCGAGGGTGCAATTCAACGTCTAGCACAAATGGCACGTGCTGCGGGAATCCATCTAATAATGGCTACACAGCGTCCATCAGTTGACGTGATCACTGGTACAATCAAAGCCAACTTCCCAACTCGAATTTCGTTCCAAGTAACCTCTAAAATCGACAGTCGAACGATCCTTGGCGAGCAAGGTGCCGAACAACTTCTTGGTATGGGCGATATGCTCTACATGGCGGGTGGCGGCAGAACCAAACGCTTGCATGGCCCTTTTGTGGCTGATGGTGAGGTTGAGACAATCGTCAATCATCTCAAACTTCAAGGATCTCCAGAATATCTTGAGAACGTCACCGAGGAAGACGAAGAAGGTGGCGATGTCGCTGGCTCAAACCTTGGCAATTCTGGCGACGAGCTTTACGACAAGGCGGTCAATATCGTTCTTGATGATCGCAAGGCATCTACAAGTTATATCCAGCGAAGGCTGTCGATTGGCTACAACCGAGCAGCGACAATCATCGAGCGCATGGAAAAAGAAGGGGTCATCTCCCCAGCCAATCATGCAGGCAAACGCGAAATTCTCGTTGGCGATGATGAGAGCGCCTTCTAGATTCACGTGAAACCATCCACACGCTTATGCCATATTGTTTGGCTATTGATTCTGAAATCAGACAAACACTGAACGAGCACGGAACGATTTGATGCGCTATTTGTTACGACCATTTCTGATTGCTACTCTTTTCAGCGGTTCGCTTGCTGGCGCTGCCAGCGCGCTTGATAGAGCACTGACTGAAGAAGAAATCTCTGCGATCAACGAAATCAGCGCTCACCACACAGCTGTCGAACAGATGGCGGGCCGCTTCCTTCAGCTGGATAGTGGCGGCAATCGTTCTGAGGGTATCTTCTATTTGAAACGCCCAAACAAGATCCGGTTCAAGTACGCACCTCCGTCCTACGAAGAGGTAATTTCAGTCGGTCGTGGTTTCTATGTCATCAACCGCAAAGAGCGCTCAAAGTTTGCTTATCCGCAAAAGCAAGTCCCGCTTCGCCAGTTCTTAGAAGAGAAGATTGATCTTCTTGCTACCGATTTATCTGATGTCATCATGACAGAAGAAATGGTTGCGGTGACAGTTTCTGACGAAACTCCAGCTGGTCCTGTCTCAGTGACGATGATTTTTGATCTCGTAACTAAAGATCTTCGGCAATGGACACTCATCGAGCCAAACGGCAATGAAGTGACATTTTCCATGTACGACGTCACAACTGAGATCGATATTCCCAAGGCCTATTTCTATGTGCCTAACTTTGATAATTAGACCATCCACCAATTCGATTCTCTGTCTAAAACGGGTGGACCCACCCGAACAATTCGCCATTATGGTTTGACTGCGATTCGCATGATCAGATTCTTGGAGAACTAATGTCGATTTCTGTTGCCACTTGGAACATCAATTCCGTCCGTTTGCGTCAACCAATGGTTTTGGACTTTTTGGAAAAGCACCAGCCAGACGTCCTGTGCTTACAAGAAATCAAGTGTCAAAACGACCAGTTCCCAGCCAAAGGTTTTACAGAAGCGGGTTACGAACATCACGCCGTCAACGGCCAGAAGAGCTATCATGGCGTAGCGATTGTTTCGCGAATTCCTCTGCTAGAACATGATGCGAAAGAGTTCTGTGAAATGGGCGACGCTCGTCACATCAGCGCTGTTGTTGATGCGCCGTTTGGCGCAACAAGAATTCACAATTTTTACATTCCTGCCGGTGGCGACGAAGCGGACCCTGAGGTCAATCCAAAATTCAAACACAAACTTGGTTTCCTAAACGAGATGCAAGACTGGTTTGACACAACAGAGTTCGATAATGGACAAATCATCCTCGGAGATTTCAACATTGCACCGCACGAGAATGATGTTTGGTCTCACAAAAAGCTTCTAAAAGTTGTTAGCCATACACCGTTGGAAACGGAGTTTTTGGATGCACTGCAAGCTCGTAGATCGTGGGTAGACGTTGTTCGCAAACACATCCCAACGGATGAAAAGCTGTTTAGCTGGTGGAGCTATAGATCAAAGGACTGGAGCGCTGCCGACAAGGGCCGCCGTCTAGATCACATTTGGTCAACTGCTGACGTTGCTCAACATAGCACCAAAACTGAAGTGCATCGTGACCTACGCGGTTGGGCTGAAAAACCTTCAGACCACGTTCCGATCATCACGACATTTGGCTAATAATTTTTAGACCCGAGCTTTTGCCAAAGCACCGACATAGGACTGCATCGATTTCTTGATGCGGTCAGAAACGCTGATGGCCAAATCTGGGTAGTTTTCTATCAACCTTTTGAAATGCTGACGTGGTACAAACAGCAACTGCGTTTGATCAATTACTGTCACCGTTGATGGTCTGGGCTTTTCAACTAGAAGAGCAAGCTCACCAATCGTGGCCCCAGCATCTGTATATTCTTCATCACGCATAGGCGCACCGTGATGGCTAGCGCGAAGTGCACCAGAAACCAAAATGTAAGCGCCATCAGCAAGCTCGCCTTCATGGAACAAGACATCATTGGCCTCAAGGACGCGCTCGTCTGTGACGAATGCGATCAGTTTTAACTGTTCAAGAGACAGCGCCGAAAACGGCGCTGCTAACTTCAGTATTGATGTGATTTGATCTAGTGCCACTTCAACAACCTTACTTAGGGAACGAGACGGTATCCGCCCTCTTCGGTCACCAACAACCTAGCATTGCTAGGATCGCGCTCAATCTTTTGACGCAAACGATAGATATGAGTTTCTAACGTATGTGTCGTCACGCGGTTATTGTAGCCCCAAACTTCTTGCAAGAGAATATCTCTTGAAACAGTTTTAGACCCCTGGCGATAAAGGAACTTCAAAATTGAGGTTTCTTTATCTGTCAGACGCACCTTGCCGCCATCTTCAGTTTCCAACATTTTGGTTGCTGGCTGAAAGTTGTACTGGCCAATTGAAAAAATGACGTCTTCGCTTTGATCATGTTGGCGCAACAACGCACGTACACGCGCAAGCAAAACAGAAAACCGAAATGGCTTTGTTACGTAATCGTTTGCGCCGCTTTCAAGCCCAAGGATTTCATCTGAGTCGCTGTCGTGGCCAGTTAACATCAGCACCGGACTTTTAAATCCATCTTGGCGCATAATTTTCACCGCTTCGCGACCGTCCATATCAGGTAAGCCGACATCCATAATCACTAGATCAAATGGAGAAGCCTTCGCTCCCGCTAACGCTTCGGCCGCATTACCACCTTGTGTAATTTCAAATTCGCGATAGTGAGAAAGCTGATCGACAAGCGCTTGGCGCAGGTCTTCCTCATCATCAATAATTAAAAGCCGACGCTTATTCATTTTCTATGCCCTTTGCTGGCCACCATATTGCGTGACCATAATGTAGGAACTAACTGTTAACATCCCAATCACAAGCGTGTGTGCGCGCCGTTTTGGTTAATTATTGGGATAGTCTCGCTTACCAAAAATGGCAGACCCCACCCTGACATGAGTAGCACCCATTTCAATGGCTGTGTCAAAGTCTGAACTCATACCCATAGACAACTCACTCAATTGCGCAGCTTCTGCCAAGGACACAAGCTGTGCGAAATATGGCGCCGGGGGTTCACCAGCCGGCGGAATGCACATCAGTCCTCGAACATTCAGCTTCAGATCTTCCGTACACTGTTTCACAAAATCCGAAGTATCTTTTGGCGCTATACCGGCCTTTTGGTCTTCACCACCAATATTCACCTGAATGAAGATCGGCAAACTAATTCCGGTAGCCTCAAATTCTTTGGCCAACGAGACAGCTAGTTTCGGGCGATCCACACTATGGATCACATCAAAGAGGGCAACGGCTTCCTTGACCTTGTTGGTTTGCAAAGGACCTATCAAATGCAAAACCACTTCAGGGTTCTTTGCTTTAAGTTCCGGCCACTTCGACTTTGCTTCTTGGACACGGTTTTCGCCGAAATCAATCTGACCGGCATCGATGACCGGCACAATATCCTCAACGGCGAATGTCTTAGACACTGCAATCAGTTTTGGTCTTGGCGCCTTCTCATTCAAAGGCCCAAAACGCTTCAACGCTTTAGACATCTTATCTTGAACTTCTTGGTACTCTTGAACGCCCATATCACCCTCAAATCATATTCCTCCCCTTTTAGAATCATTTTTCCTCGTCCGGCAAACGTTTCCGGCCCTTTCATTGTTGACCGAACCCCCAAATTCTGGTGAAGGTCCAAGAACGGTAAGTAAATCGGGCATACCCGAGATAAGACGAAATAAGGACGCACAAGTGACGGACAACAATTCAGAGCGCTATAATGCACGTGAGAGCGAACCACACTGGCAATCAGTTTGGGCAGACCGCCAAAGCTTTGTTGTTTCTAACGAAGATGACCGTCCGAAATACTACGTCTTGGAAATGTTCCCCTACCCATCTGGGCGCTGTCATGTGGGACATGCGCGCAACTATACGATGGGCGACGTGATCGCTCGTTATAAACGGGCAAAAGGTTTCAATGTTCTACACCCGATGGGTTGGGATGCGTTTGGCATGCCGGCCGAAAATGCTGCGATGAAAAACAACGCGCATCCAAAGACGTGGACGCACCAAAACATTGCGTCAATGAAAGACCAACTCAAATCAATGGGCTTCGGGCTCGATTGGAGCCGTGAGTTTGCGACCTGCGACCCCGAGTACTATCAACACCAGCAAAAGCTTTTCGTGGATTTTTTAAAGAACGATCTAATTTATCGCAAAAGCTCAAAAGTGAACTGGGACCCAGTCGACAATACGGTGCTGGCTAATGAGCAAGTTATCGATGGTCGCGGTTGGCGTTCGGGCGCTCTAGTTGAGCAAAAAGAGCTAACTCAATGGTTCTTCAAAATCACTGACTTTGCAGACGAGTTGCTAGAAGCGATTGACGAACTCGATGGTTGGCCAGAAAAAGTTCGCTTGATGCAGAAGAACTGGATCGGCAAATCCGAAGGACTAACTGTGCGTTGGGAGTTAGATGCCGACACAGCACCCGAAGGTTTCACCGATCTTGAAGTTTACACAACTCGGCCAGACACGCTTTTTGGCGCTAGTTTTATGGCTGTTGCCGCTGATCACCCAATCGCACAAGAAGCAGCTAAGACCAATCCAGAGTTAAAAGCCTTCGCAGAAGAATGTCGCCGCATGGGCACTTCCGTCGCAGCGCTTGAGACAGCAGAGAAGCGTGGGTTCAATACTGGGATTCACGTGAAACACCCATTTGATGACAGTTGGACGCTACCAATATATGTCGCAAATTTTGTTTTGATGGACTACGGCACCGGTGCAATCTTTGGTTGCCCCTCAGGCGATCAACGAGATTTGGACTTCGCCCGTAAATACGACTTGCCAGTAAAGCCAGTCGTTATGCCTAAAGATCAAGATGCAGCTACATTCTCCATTGGAGATGACGCCTATACAGGCGATGGCGTAATGATTAACTCTGATTTTCTTGATGGCATGGCACCCTCGGACGCATTCAACGAAGTCGCAAACCGACTTGCGAATGTCGATATTAACGGTCGAGTTCAGGGTGAGCGACAAGTCAACTACCGCTTGCGAGATTGGGGAATTTCTCGTCAACGCTACTGGGGTTGCCCAATTCCAATTATCCACTGCGATAACTGCGGCATTGTCCCTGTCCGTGATGAGGATCTGCCGATTGAGTTGCCCGAAGACGTAAGCTTTGACAAACCCGGAAACCCTCTTGATCACCATCCGACTTGGAAAGACACACATTGCCCGTCTTGTGATGCTCCGGCCCGTCGTGAAACAGACACCATGGATACTTTCGTAGACTCGTCTTGGTATTTCGCGAGATTTACTGCTCCAAACTCGACGAACCCAACTGACCCAGCATCTGCGGATGCATGGCTACCGGTTGATCAGTATATTGGCGGCGTGGAACACGCGATCCTACACTTGCTCTATTCCCGCTTCTTCGCACGCGCCATGAAAAAGTCCGGTCATTTGGGCGTCTCAGAACCTTTCAAAGGATTGTTCACCCAAGGTATGGTGACGCATGAAACCTACAAGACGTCAAAAGGCGACTGGGTATCACCTGAGGAAATTGACTTTGAAGGCAGCGAAGACTCGCGTATCGCAAAACACCGCTCTAGCGGCGAAGAGCTAAAAATCGGCTCCATCGAAAAAATGTCGAAGTCAAAACTCAATGTGATCGATATGACAGCCATGGCCGAGAGCTTCGGCGCTGATGCTACACGTTGGTTTGTACTTTCAGATTCCCCGCCAGAGCGTGATGTTCAGTGGACCGAAGCCGGTATTGAAGGCGTTTGGCGTTATGTCCAGAAACTTTGGCGCCTTGTCGCCGACGCAGACACGCTAATTCAATCCACCGACGATGGCTCAAAAGACAATTTCGATGCAACTACGCTTTTGAAAACTACTCACGTCGCTGTGGCGCAAGTGTCTGAAGCATATGAGACATTACGTTTTAATCGTGCGATTGCTCAGCTTTATGAATTGACCAATGCTCTAAGCAAAGCTGTCAATTCAGTGTCTGGAAATCCAACGGCTAAAGAGCGTGCTGCTATCAAGACAGCAACGACATTTCTCGTGAAATTGTGTAATCCGGTTGTTCCTCATGTGACAGAAACATGTTGGTCAATGCTCGGAAACACATCCATATTGACTGACGAAGATTGGCCAATTGCAGACGAAAAGTACTTAGTAAATGACACAATCACTCTTCCTGTTCAGGTAAACGGTAAACGTCGCGGTGAGATTGTGGTGCCAGCAGACATGCCTAAAGAACAAATACAGGAAACAGCCTTGTCTCTTGATGCAGTTTCGCGCATCTTGGACGGGCAGTCGCCCAAAAAAGTCATCGTGGTACCAGGCAGAATTGTTAATGTTGTCGCTTAAAGCACTCTCTCGTTTAGTTGTTATCATCAGTGTTAGCGCCTTGGTGCTAGCAGGATGCACTTTGCGGCCGGTCTACGACGCTGATCCGAAGCAATCTTTTGCTTTGAGTTACTCTTCTCCGTCTTCAACCACCGAACAGGCTTTGATACAACAACTTGCATTCAAGTTGGGTAGATCTGACAATCCAGTCTACAAGCTGAGTTTCTCAACCAGTACGTCTTCTCGTTCTCTATTTGCTGTAGGATCTCAGTTCTTGCGGAGCGAATCTGAGGCCAAAGTCACCTCCACATTCACATTGATTGATCTTGTGTCTGAAGAAGAAGTTGCAAGAGCCACTCGCTTTGGAACCGCTATCTATCAGTCCAATCCCCAAAATGTGGCATCAAAGTCAGCGGTGAAAGATGCAAACAAGCGCGCCGCACTAGACGTTGCTCGCCAATTTGAATTGCTTATTGCCTCTGCCATTTCCGAGCACCAGCGTTGACAGGTCTAAAAGCTCGAGACGTTGATCGCTTTCTTTCCCAACCAGACATTCAAACTGGCTTAATTCTAGTCTATGGTCCGGACGCTGGGAGAGTACGTGAAACAACCGACAAACTTCAAAGATTGTTTCACGCCAAAGATGCAGATCCAATGTCATTGATTAGTCTTCAGTTTGGGGATTTTGAAAACCCGGGCGAACGGATCGATGTCGAGGCAAATACAATCTCTATGTTCGGGGACAAGCGGGTAATCCGAGTACGCGGGGCAACTAATGCCCTCGCAAAAGAGATCGAGTCCCTCGTCAAAAAGGGCTTTGACGCGGTTTTATTGGTCGAATCAGGCAATTTGACCCCAAAAGATGGGCTGAGAAAGCTCGCTGAGGCTCAAAAATCGGCTCGAGCTGTGCCCTGCTACGCTGACGACGAGCGTAGTCTTAGTCAATTGGCCCGCCAAATGTTCGATTCAGCAAATATTAGAGTAGATTCGGATGCTTTGCGTGCACTAATTGACGTATTGGGCAACGATCGGCAGATTACAAGGATGGAAGTTGAAAAGCTCATCCTCTATGCCCAGGACACAAAAACTATAACTTATCAGGATGTCATGACACTTTGTGGCGACAATGCCGCTGAAACAATGGACGAGATCCTCGACGCTGTAGGAACTGGGCATGTCCAAAAACTTGATACCGCTCTTAGTCGCGCAATGACATCCGGAACACATTCTTCTGCTATCCTGACCCGGTCATTGATGCATTTCTCATGGCTAAGAGAAAAGCGACATTCGTTTGACAATGGAACAAGCCTCCATGATCTCATGAATGCTGGATACCCACGCGTACATTTCTCCAGAAAAGCTAGTGTGGAAAGTCAAATTCGCTCTTGGTCTGCACCAGCATTGGCTAATGCCTGTGCTCGACTACATGACACCGTATTACAGACACGCAGGAATGCAGATCTTGACGGTGCTCATACTCGCCAAGCTTTACTAGCTATTGCTACAATTGCTGCGAGAAATTAGACTGCTATCGAGTTTGAAGTCTCTGACAAACGTCATCTAGTTGTTCAAGTGTGCGATACTTGATTTCAAGCTTCCCGCCACGTTCCTTGTGATCAATTGCCACTTTCAAACCGAGCAAGTCACTAAGTGACTTTTCCAATGCTAAGGTATCAGCGTCTTTTGCAGTTTTAGCACCCTTTGCTGGGCGCGCTTCACTGTCTTCAGACTGGGCTTGTTTCTGAGCAAGGTTTTCTGTTTCCCGAACACTAAGTCCACCATCGATTACACGCTTAGCCAACGCTGCAGGGTCTGTTGCAGTAATCAAGGCACGTGCGTGCCCTGCTGTGAGAGCGCCATCAGAGACAAATTGTTGAACCTCAGCCGGCAGCTTCATCAGACGTAACGTGTTCGCAACATGGCTACGGCTCTTACCAATCACCTGCGCCAAATCATTTTGGGTGTATCCGAATTGATCCATCAACTGATCATAACCCTTTGATTCTTCTAAAGGATTTAGATCCGCACGCTGTACGTTCTCGATAATGGCCAGCTCGAGTGCTTCTCGATCATCCACTTCTCGGATGATAACCGGAACTTCATGCAAACCAGCTCGCTGAGAGGCGCGCCAGCGGCGTTCGCCAGCAACAAGCTCATATTGATCAGGCTCAGTAGGGCTAGGGCGAACCAAAATCGGCTGCATCACACCCTTTTCACGAATTGAATTCGTAAGATCCTCTAGATCCTCAGGTGCGAAATGCCTGCGCGGGTTGTTTGGGCTAGCAACAATAAACTCAACCGGCAGCCTTCTGATACCATCTCCCGAAGGCACACGCGTTGCTTCAACTGGCGGAACATCACCGATAAGAGCCGCTAATCCACGACCAAGTCTGCTGTTTGAATTTTTGTCGTTCATGGTTTTGTTCCTATGCCGCCGTCAATCGACGTTCGCGCTTAATAACTTCAGTTGCCAAATGTAGATATGCCTGACTGCCCGCACACTTCAAATCATACAGGAGTGCCGGTTTACCGTATGAAGGCGCTTCAGATAGGCGAACATTTCTAGGAATGACCGTATCGTACACCAGAGCTCCCAAATGTTCCCTGACATCGCTAAGTACTTGACCAGAAAGGTTATTTCTCTTGTCGAACATCGTCATAACAACCCCTTGAATATAGAGATCAGGATTCAGAGTCGTTTTGATTTGCTCAATAGTACTCAGCAACT
>Ga0315336_1000940_pt1 | contig 64973 bp, 47 predicted proteins | sample ASW5metaG_FD_204512 | JGI IMG/M metagenome (GOLD analysis project Ga0315336, IMG submission 204512) | Ammonia-oxidizing marine archaeal communities from Monterey Bay, California, United States - ASW #5 | ecosystem: Environmental > Aquatic > Marine > Intertidal zone | place: USA: California... | reverse complement strand
GTCGTTGACCGCGCATTCGACGGCGAGGAGGGGCACTTCCTTGGCGACAGTGAGCCTTACGACGCGGTGGTGCTCGACATCGGCCTGCCCAAGATGGACGGCATTTCGGTGCTGGAAGCCTGGCGGCGCAACAAGCGCACCATGCCGGTGCTGATCCTGACCGCGCGGGATCGCTGGAGCGACAAGGTGCAGGGGTTCGATGCCGGCGCCGACGATTATGTCGCCAAGCCTTTTCACCTCGAGGAAATCCTGGCCCGCATTCGCGCTTTGCTGCGCCGGACCGCGGGCCATGCCCAGTCCGAACTGACCTGCGGGCCGGTGATGCTCGACACCCGCACCAACCGCGTCAGCGTCAACGGCAATCCGATCAAGATGACGTCGCACGAATATCGCCTGCTGGCCTATCTGATGCATCATTCGGGGCGCGTGGTGTCGCGCACCGAACTGGTCGAGCATCTGTACGATCAGGACTTCGACCGCGACAGCAACACGATTGAAGTGTTCGTCGGGCGGATCCGCAAGAAGCTCGATGTCGACATCATCCAGACCGTGCGAGGCCTCGGCTATCTGCTGACGCCGCCGCCGGTGGCCAATGCGCACTAATTCACTCGCGACACGTCTGTTTCTGTCGGCGACGGCATGGGTGGTGCTGATCCTCATCATCACCGGCATCGTGCTGTCGACGGTCTACAAGCGTTCGACCGAGCGCGCGTTCGACCGCCGCCTGAATTTCTACCTCCGCACGTTGATCGCCGAAGCGGCACAGCCCGACGATCCGAACGACAAAAGCGACAAGTCCGACAAATCCGTGCAGTCCCTCGGCGAGCCGCTGTTCGAATTGCCGCTGTCCGGCTGGTACTGGCGGATGGCGCGCACCGACGGCGACAAGCCGGAGGTGCGTGCGTCGCGTTCGCTGTGGGATGCCTCACTGCCGAAGCTCGAAGATCAGGGCGTCGAACTCGATCAGACCGGCGTGCGGCTCGGCTATGTCGACGGCCCGGAAAACCAGCGCCTGCGCATGGTGGAGCGGCCGGTCGATCTCGGCACCGAGGGAAAATATCTTGCCACCGTGGCCGGCGACGCCACCGAAATTTATGATGAGACCTGGGCCTTCAATACTTATCTGGCGGTGACGTTCGCAGCGCTCACCGTCGGCCTGTTGCTGACCACGCTCTTTCAGGTGCGGTTCGGTCTGGCGCCGCTCAAGCGGATTTCCAATTCGCTCGCGGCGATCCGTTCGGGGCAGGCCGAACGGCTGGAGGGCGAGTTTCCCGTGGAGATCGCGCCGCTCGCGCGCGAAACCAACGCACTGCTCGACGCCAACCGCGCCATTGTCGAGCGCTCGCGCACCCATGTCGGTAATCTCGCGCACGCCATCAAGACGCCGCTGTCGGTCATCGTCAACGAGGCCGGGATCAATCGCGGCGATCCGTTCGCGGCCAAGGTTCTTGAACAGGCCGACATCATGCGCGATCAGGTCGCGCATCATCTGGAGCGTGCGCGCATTGCCGCGCGCGTCACCACCATCGGCACCGTCACCGAAGTTGGACCGGTGATCGAGGCGCTGGCGCGGACGATGGAGAAAATCCATCGCGACCGCGACATTCTCATCGACTGCGAGATGCATGACGCCGCAAAGTTTCGCGGCGAGAAGCAGGACTTCGAGGAGATGGTGGGCAACCTCGTCGATAACGCCTGCAAGTGGGCGCATCAGCAGGTGCGGCTCGAAGTTTTACTGGAGCTGACGCCCGGCGGCGCGCTCGATCCGACGTTGCGCATCATCGTTGATGACGATGGGCCGGGTCTGTCGCCTGTGGAACGAACCCAGGTGGCGGGCCGCGGCCAGCGGCTGGACGAGACCAAGCCCGGCTCCGGTCTCGGCCTGTCCATCGTGACTGATCTGGCGCAGCTTTACGGCGGCAGCCTCACCCTCGGCGCGGCCCCGATTGGGGGGCTGCGGGCGGAACTGGTGCTGCCGGGGGTGTGAGACTCGCGTGCACGCGATGTTGAATCAAAGCCGCCCGGTCCGTCATTTGACGGGCCGGGCGGCTTTTTTGATTCATACACTCACGCGGCCGCGCGGCTCATGAGTTGATCGATGGCCACGGCGATTTCGCCCGCGTGCGTCTCCAGCGCGAAGTGCCCGGTGTCCAGCATCTGCACGACGGCATCTGAATTGTCGCGGCGATAGGCTTCCGCACCGGGAGGAATGAAGAACGGATCGTTCTTACCCCAGATCGCCAGCGTCGCCGGTTTGGCGGAGCGGAAGTAGGCCTGGAACGCGGGATAGAGTTTTACGTTCGATGCGTAGTCCAGAAACAGGTCGAGCTGAATGTCGGCATTGCCGGGCCTGTCGAGCAGCGCCTGATCGAGCATGTAAGATTCGGGAGCAATCGCCTCGGGGTTGCTGACACCGGTGACGTATTGTCCGCGCGTGCCTTCCAGAGTGAGGAAGCCGCGCAGCGCATCGCGATTTTCAGGCGTCGGTTCTTTCCAGTAGCGCTGGATCGGATTCCACGCGTCGCTCAGGCCTTCTTCATAGGCGTTGCCGTTCTGCGAAACGATAGCCGACACGCGCTCGGGATGGGCGAGGGCGAGGCGATAGCCGACCGGCGCGCCGTAGTCGAACACATAGATGGCGTAGCGTTTCAGATCGAGTGCATCGACGAAAGCGAGGGTTGTCTTCGCCAGCGAGTCGAATGTGTAGCGATAGTTGCGTGCGGCGGGAACGGTGGTGAAGCCGAAGCCCGGCAGGTCGGGCGCGATGACGCGGTATTTGGCGGCCAGTTGCGGGATGAGATCCCTGAACATGTGGGACGAGGTGGGAAAGCCGTGCAGCAGCAGGATGACGGGCGCATCAGGCTGGCCCGCCTCCCTGTAAAATATGTTCACGCCATCGGCTTCGATGGTCCGGATAGCGGTGCGCGGGGCGGGCGAAAGCGGGGATCGGATCGGCATGGCTCGTGCTCCTGTTTGAAACCTGTAAAAGATATTTTAACGGTTACGTTAATCGCGAGTAACTTGTCAAATGCTATTTTATAGGTTACATATAAGTGATCGAGGAAAGACCGATGACAGAGCACCTTCCGGATCAGAGCGCGGCGGCATGGCCCCCCGTGGCGGCCGATCATCCCGCATTGGACCTGCTGAACACCGTCGCGCAGATCGACGGAAAGCCTGTCGATTCATGGGCTTCTGACGCGGATGTTCAGCGCTGGTTGATCCGTGCGGGCTGGTACGGCGAAGGTGCGATCGCGGCCGGTGCGACACGCGGATTGCTCCAGGCAGCCCGTTCCCTGCGCGAAACGGTGCGGACGCTGGTCGTGGCGCGGAAAAACGGCGGTAAGCTCGATGCTCGCGCGCTCAATGATTTGCTGGCGAAGACTCCAAGTCATTCTGAGCTGGTCTGCGACGACGGTGGCGTGCGCCTTGAGCGTCGCCGAATGGCCAAAACACCGGAGCAACTGCTTGCGCCGGTCGCCGAGTCCGCAGCCGAACTGCTCGCCGCCGGGGACTTCGATCTGATCCGCAAGTGCGAGGATGGGGCCTGCACGATGTGGTTCTACGACCGCACCAAATCCCACCGGCGCCGGTGGTGCAGCATGGCTCTGTGCGGCAACCGCCATAAGGTTGCGGCATTTCGTCAGCGTCGGCAGCGGTAGGAACTGCCTCCAAATCCCTGTTCCTCAACGCGAAATTAACGACGTCCCGGCTAAGACACCCGGTGGGGCCTTGTCGGCTCCCAGCGAAGGTGAGCGTTTGGGCGCATGAGCCAATCGTCGATCGAGCGATTGAGAGAGTATCTCGGGCAGCTGCCGCCGAAGGCGCAGGCCCTGCTGATGCGCGAGTTCGAGCGCGCCATCGAGCGCGGCGAGGACGTGGTGGTCGCGAGCTTCGTGCTTGAACAGCTGCGCATGATTGTCCGTGCGCCGACCGAGGATATGACCCCGCGGACCGACGATCCGATGCGGCGGCTGTTCCGCCCGCTTGACGCGTATCTGGTCGAGAATGTTGCCCATGTCCGGCCCGGCCAGATCCGGCGGTCGTCGCTGGCGCCGATCTGGATGTGGCTCGGCCGGGAAGGTGCGCCCGATGCCGTTCGTGCCTTTGAGGCCGCGATGGCGCAGGCCGCGACACCGGATATCAACGCAGCGGTCCGCACCATGCAGATCGCCGCTTCCGACGCCATTGCCAATGTGACCGGCGCGCTGTCCAGCGGCGAACGCCAGCGCACCCTTGGCCGCCTCGGCGCGCCGAGCGTGGTCGAGGACATCGCGCCGATTGGCGCGGTTCTGGCCGCCTGCGACCAGCTCGACAAACTCCACAACAAACTGCCCGGCCAGATCCGGATATTCTCGGAATCCCACGTCGCTTCGACGATGGGCGCGCTTAATCTTCCGTCGCTGCAAACCCCGCAAGTGCTGCCGTTCGCGGTTTCGCTGGTGATGCAGCGGCTGGCATCGCCATGGCAGATCGTCCGCCTTGGCATCACGGTGGCGGCGTCCGACGACGAAATCCGCGTGGCCAGTACGCCGTTCGGCGTCACAGTGACCATGGCGATCCACGATCTGTCGCGCGTGGCTGCCGAACTGCGCAACGATATCAAGCGCGGCCAGTTTCAGGACACCTCCAACCATCTCAAAACGCTGCACGATGGCGTTCGCGGCCTGCGCACCGAACTCGACATCCGTTCGGATTCAGCGTGGGGCAGGCAACTGGCTGCGATCCGCGCCGAGATTTCCAATTCGCTGCAATCGGAGATCGACAGCGTGCCCGGCCGCGTCCGCCGGCTGCTGCGGCAGGGGCCGGACAAGGATGTCACCTCGGCGAACCGGATCGATCCGGTGGATGTCGAGGAAACGGCGGCGCTGATCGATTTCGTCGCGGTCTGCCGCAACTACGCCAGCGAGCTTGCGATCAACGAAGTGTCGCTGCGCGCCCAGACCGAATTGCAGCACTACGTCGAGAAGGCCACCGAGACCTTGGTGGAATCGCTGCGCACCAGCGATCAGAAGGTTCGCGCTTTCCGCCTGATGCAGATGAAGGCCGCGATCCGGTTCTGCGAGGTGATGTTCGGTCCGGACTACGCCTCGCTGATGAGCAAGGCCGCTGAAATGGCGCGTCCGGTCGAGCGCAAGCCGGCCGAGGGCGCAAAGCCCGCCAAGCAACCCCGCGCCGGTTGATCCAGCGCAAGGCCGCCCGGCAGTTGAGTTGCTTTAGTCCGACATCAATTCCTGCCAAATAGGCCGAACTTTGGCCCCAAAACGCATTGAATCCGTGACGGAAATGTCAATTGCGCGGCTCCGCCAGCCATGGTGTAACCCGGCACGGAATAGCCGCTTATAACGGTTCTACTTCGCCGGGAACCCTTTGAAATGACGCTCTGGTTCGTGTTCGCGCTGATGACTGCCGCCGCGGTGTTTGCCGTGCTGTGGCCGTTGGGGCGCGGCAAGACGTCCGCGCGCGAAGGCAGCGAGACGGTGGTCTACAAGGACCAGCTCGCCGAGGTTCAGCGCGATGCCGCCGCCGGTATGATCGGACCCACTGAAGCGGAAGCCGCGCGCGTCGAAATCAGTCGCCGGCTGCTGGCAGCGTCGGATGAGGAAGCGGGCGCATCGTCGCCGTCGAGTCTGTCGTTTCGCCGCGCGGTGGCCGTGATCGCGCTGGCCGGTTTGCCGCTGGTCGCGGCGGGGCTTTATGCGCAATTCGGCTCGCCGTCGCTCGGCGACTTTCCGCTCGCGCAGCGCAGCCGTGTGTCGCCCGCCACCGCGTCGATGGACAAGCTGGTGGCGCAGGTCGAGACTCATCTGGAGAAAAATCCAACCGATGGCCGGGGCTGGGAAGTGCTGGCACCCGTGCTGGCGCGGATCGGCCGTTATGATGACGCCGCGCGCGCATGGCGCAACGCCATCACCTATAACGGCGAGAGCGCCTCGCGCCGCGCCGATCTCGGCGAAGCGATTGCCGCGTCAAGCAATGGCGTGGTGACGGCTGACGCGAAGGCGGAATTCGACCGCGCCATCGCGCTCGATCCGAATGAAGTGAAGGCGCGTTATTTTACCGGCATCGCCGCGGAGCAGGACGGACGCAAGGACGATGCCGCCAACATCTGGCGCACGATGCTGGCTGCCGCGCCCGCCGATGCGCCGTGGCGTCCGCTGGTGCAGGAGTCGCTGGTGCGTGTCGGCGTCGCCATGCCCAAGCTGTCCGACGACACCATCGCCGCAGCCAAGGACATGAGCGAGGGCGACCGCAACACCATGATCCGCGGCATGGTCGATCGTCTTGCCACGCGGCTGAAGGACAACGGCAGCGATGTCGAGGGCTGGTTGCGGCTGGTGCGGGCTTATATGGTTCTCGGCGAACGCGACAAGGCACAGGCAACGCTTGGCGATGCGCGCAAGGCGGTCGCTGGCGACGCCGGACGTTTGCAGCAGCTGAACGACGGTCTCAAGAGTCTTGGGTTGGATGGATGAGCATGACGCGCAAGCAGCGGAGATTGACGTTGATCGGAGGCTCGCTCGCCGTGCTGGCGATTGCGGCTGCACTCGTGCTCAACGCGCTGCGCGATTCCATCGTGTTCTTCTCGACGCCTTCGATGGCCGCCGAAAAGCACATCCAGCCCGGACAGCGCTTTCGCCTCGGCGGCATGGTGCGCGAGGGCTCATTGGTGCGCGGCGAGCAGCTTAAAGTGAAGTTTGACGTCACGGACGGAAACGCAACGCTGCCTGTGACCTATCAGGGGATTCTCCCGGATCTGTTCCGTGAAGGGCAGGGCATCATTTCCGAAGGTTCGCTCGACGCCAGCGGCGTGTTCAAGGCCGATACCGTGCTCGCCAAGCACGACGAGACCTACATGCCCAAGGCTGTAGCCGATGAACTGAAAAAGACGGGCCACTGGAAAGACGACTACGAGAAGAAGCCGCAAAAAACACCGGGTGTGCAAGGAGCCGCACAATGATCGCCGAGGCGGGACATTACGCGCTGGTGCTGGCGCTGGTTCTGGCGCTGATCCAGTCGGTGGTGCCGGTGATTGGCGCGCGCTTGCGGGATCCGGCGCTGATGAATGTCGCACGCTCGACCGCGCTGACGCAGTTCGCGTTTGTTGCGGCATCGTTCGCAGCGCTGACTTATCTGCACATCACGTCGGATTTCTCAGTCGCCAACGTCTACGAGAATTCCCATTCGCTGAAGCCGCTGATCTACAAGATCACCGGCGTGTGGGGAAACCACGAAGGCTCGATGCTGCTGTGGGTGCTGATCCTTGCGCTGTTCGGCGCGCTGGTGGCGGCGTTCGGCAATAACCTGCCGCGTTCGCTGCGCGCCCATGTGCTGGCGGTGCAGGCGTGGGTGGGTGCTGCGTTTTATCTTTTTATTCTCGCGACCTCGAATCCGTTTGCACGGATCGCCAATCCGCCGCTGGAGGGGCGCGATCTCAACCCGATCTTGCAGGACATCGGCCTCGCGATTCATCCGCCGATGCTTTACCTCGGCTATGTCGGATTCTCGATTTCGTTTTCGTTCGCCGTTGCGGCGCTGATCGAAGGCCGCATCGATGCGGCATGGGCGCGCTGGGTGCGGCCGTGGACGCTGATGGCGTGGATCTTTCTGACGCTCGGCATCGCGATGGGGTCGTACTGGGCCTATTACGAACTCGGCTGGGGCGGCTGGTGGTTCTGGGACCCGGTGGAAAACGCTTCGCTGATGCCATGGCTTGCTGGCACCGCGCTGCTGCATTCGGCGGTGGTGATGGAGAAGCGCGATGCGCTGAAAGTCTGGACCATACTTCTCGCAATCCTGACGTTCTCGCTGTCGCTGCTCGGCACGTTTCTGGTGCGCTCCGGCGTGCTGACCTCGGTGCATACGTTTGCCAGCGATCCGTCGCGCGGCGTGTTCATTCTGATGATCCTGTGCCTGTTCATCGGCGGCAGCCTCAGCCTTTACGCGTGGCGCGCCTCGGCGCTGAAGCAGGGCGGTTTGTTCGCGCCAATCTCGCGCGAGGGAGCGCTGGTGTTGAACAACCTGTTGCTGACCACGGCCTGCGCCACGGTGTTTGTCGGCACGCTGTATCCGCTCGCGCTTGAGGTTCTCACCGGCGACAAGATTTCGGTCGGCGCGCCATTCTTCAATCTGACATTTGCGCCGTTGTTCCTGCCGCTGCTCATCGCAGTTCCATTCGGTCCGCTGCTGGCGTGGAAGCGCGGCGACATCGTCGGCGCATCGCAACGCCTGACGGCGGCGGGAATTGTGGGCCTCGTGACCATGGCGGTGCTGTGGGCATGGACCAGAGGCGGCGGCGCATTTGCGCCATTGATGATCGGGATCGCAGCCTTCGTCGTATTGGGTGCGATGACCGACATCGTCGAGCGCACGCAACTGTTCCGCGCGCCGCTCACCACATCGCTGCACCGTGCGCGCGGCCTGCCGCGTTCGACATGGGGCTCGGCGTTTGCTCATGCAGGACTTGGCATCGCGCTGATCGGAATCGTCTGCGAGACGACATGGAATTCGGAAAGCATCGCGTCGATACAGCCGAAGGATGTCGTGACCGTCGGCGGCTATCAGGTGCGGCTCGACGATGTGACGCAGCAGCAGGGGCCGAACTACCGCGAAGCGATTTCGCATTTCACGGTGTCGCTGGATGGCAGAACGGTCGGCATCCTGTCGCCGTCGAAGCGCAACTTCGCCACGCGCAACATGTCGACCACGGAAGCAGCACTGCTGACGCGCGGCGCGAGCCAGATATATATTTCCCTCGGCGATGCTCACGCCGATGGATCGATCGCGGTGCGGATCTATCACAAGCCGATGGTGCTGCTGATCTGGTTCGGACCGATGCTGATGGCGTTCGGCGGGCTGCTGTCGCTGACCGATCGCCGGTTGCGCGTCGGTGCGCCGAAGCCTGCCAAAGCGAACAAAACACCGGGCGCATTGCAGGCGGCGGAGTAGGGCGATGAAGCGCATCCTCCCGGCATTGCTCGCGATCATGCTGACGTTCGCGCCCTCGGTACTTCACGCCGTGCAGCCCGACGAGATCATGGCGGACGCAGCGCAGGAGGCGCGGGCGCGCAACCTGTCGCGTGAGCTGCGCTGCATGGTCTGCCAGAATCAATCCATCGACGATTCCGATGCACCGCTGGCGCGCGATCTGCGCCTGCTGGTGCGCGAGCGAATCGCTGCGGGCAGCACCGATCAGCAGGTGATGGATTTCCTTGTGGCGCGTTACGGCGAGTTCGTCCTGCTCAAGCCGCGCGTTGAAAGCCGCACATTGTTGCTGTGGCTGATTCCCCCGCTGGTCCTTGCCGGGGGCGGGCTGGCGCTCTGGTTCGGCAATCGCCGCCGCAACCGCGCCGGCAACAGCGAGGAGGGTGCGTCATTCCAACTCACCCCCGAGGAAGAGGCGCGGATCGAGAAGTTGATTGCCGGCGATGAATCGGCAGAAAAGCCCGTTTAACGGGTGGTTTCGAGGCGATTCCACACCCGCCGCCGCGCTGTTCCCGATGCCGGTTTGCGCCTTGATTTTATTACAAAACATTAACTCCCCCGTCAGAGCGCGGTAAGGCGGCATCCCCCATCTTCCAGAGCACAGGTGCAGTTCTCCTTTTGGAGATTCTGCACCACGAAATTCTCATCCCGTTTCGTCGCCCTCTTGTCGCCCTCTTGGAGATTGCTCATGACCGACCGCCCCACCGATCTTTCGAAGCTCCCATCCTACGTTGCTCCACGCCGTTCGATTTTCTCCGCACGCAAGTTCGCGCTGATGGCGTCGGTGGTGGCGGGTCTCGGCGTTGCTGCCTACGGCCTCAACCCCTCGAACAATTTCGACGTGCTGACCACGACCGCGCATGCGCAGGTCAACAAGGAAGTCCGTCAGGTTCAACAGCCGATCGGCTTTGCCGACATCGTCGAGCGCGTGAAGCCTTCGGTGATTTCGGTGCGCGTCAACATCGCGCAGAAGGCGACCACGGGCGAAGCAAGCCCGGAAGATTCGCCGTTCCCACCGAACTCGCCGATGGAGCGCTTCTTCCGCCGCTTCGGTGGACCTGATGGATTCCCCGGTGGTCCGGGCGGCCGTGGTCCGCGTGGCCGTGGCGGTGGACACATGACCGGACAGGGTTCGGGTTTCTTCATTTCGGCTGACGGCTTTGCCGTCACCAACAATCACGTCGTTGACGGCGCCGACAAGGTCGAAGTCACCACCGACGATGGCAAGACCCACACCGCCAAGGTGATCGGCACCGATCCGCGCACCGATCTCGCGCTGATCAAGGTCGATGGCGTCAGCAATCTTCCCTATGCCAAGTTGTCCGAAGGCCAACCGCGCATCGGCGACTGGGTGCTTGCGGTCGGCAATCCGTTCGGCCTCGGCGGCACGGTGACCGCCGGCATCGTTTCGGCTCGTGGCCGCGACATCGGCAACGGTCCTTATGACGACTTCATCCAGATCGACGCGCCTGTGAACAAGGGCAACTCGGGTGGACCGACCTTCGACACCGAAGGCAATGTGGTTGGCGTCAACACCGCGATCTACTCGCCGTCGGGCGGCAGCGTCGGCATCGCGTTTGCGATCCCGGCTTCCACCGTCAAGAGCGTCGTCGAGCAGTTGAAGGACAAGGGTTCGGTCAGCCGCGGCTGGATCGGCGTCCAGATCCAGCAGGTGACGCCCGAGATTGCCGACAGCCTCGGCTTGAAAAAGCCCGAAGGCGCGCTGGTTGCCGAGCCTCAGGCCAACGGTCCGGCCGCCAAGGCCGGCGTTCAGTCCGGTGACGTCATCACGCGGGTCAACGATCAGCCGGTGAAGGATGCGCGCGAACTCGCCCGCACCATTGGCGGCATGTCGCCCGGCACCACGGTCAAGCTGGTCGTTCTGCACAAGGGTCAGGACAAGATCCTCAGCATGACGCTTGGCGAATTGCCGAATGCGAAGGCTGCGAACGCCGACACCGACAACAACGATCGCGGCAAGTCGGCGAACGGCAACGTGACGGTGCCGAATCTCGGACTGACGCTGGCTCCGGCCAACAGCGTTGCCGGTGCGGGCAAGGAAGGCGTGGTCGTGACCGACGTCGATCCGAACAGCCCGTCGGCAGAGCGCGGCTTCAAGGAAGGCGATGTCATCCTCGAAGTCGGCGGCAAGCTGGTTGCCAACCCGGCCGAAGTTCGCGAGGCGATCAATACCGCGCGCAACGAGAAGAAGAACAGCGTTCTGGTTCGTGTGAAGTCGGGCGACTCGTCGCGCTTCGTCGCGATGCCGGTTGCCAAGGGCTAATCAAATATCCCTCGCCGCGAGGCGAGGGCGAGATGGGGAGTTGTCGCCGGCACAGTAGCCCCCGCCGACGGTTCCTCCCCGGGGACGGGCCAAAAGCCCGTCCCTTGAAACAACAGCATGACGTGGTCCGAAAACCGCTTCGCACTTTTCGGCGTCATGCTCGAATTGCTCTCGATGGAATACGCCCCCCTCCGTCGAAAGCGAGCGCGATCGCACTCCAGTCGGTCGTGCAGTGCGGGCGGCGAAGTCCCCCAGCTTCGTCGCCCGTTTTTCTTGTTTGTGGGGCTGGCGGCCGCAGGCACGTCATTCGCTGCCTTGCATGAGGACGATCATCGCGCCATGGTGACACAAAGCTCCGCTGCTCAGACCCAGACCGAATCACAGATGCGACTGCTCATCGTTGAAGACGACCGCGAGTCGGCGGACTACCTCGTGAAGGCATTTCGCGAGGTCGGCCACATTGCCGATCATGCGAGCGACGGCGAGGAAGGTCTGTCGCTGGCCGAATCCGGCGAATACGACGTGCTCGTGATCGACCGCATGCTGCCCAAGCGCGACGGGCTGTCGATCATCGGCACCCTGCGGGCTAAGGGCAACCATACGCCAGCGCTGATCCTGTCCGCGCTCGGCCAGGTCGACGACCGCATCAAGGGACTTCGTGCCGGCGGCGACGATTATCTGCCGAAGCCTTATTCATTCGCCGAACTGCTGGCGCGCGTCGAGGTGCTGTCGCGCCGCCATGGCGGGCCGTCCGAGGAGACGACCTATCGCGTCGGCGATCTCGAACTTGACCGGCTGTCGCATCAGGTCAAGCGGGGTACGATCGAGATTACCTTGCAGCCGCGCGAATTCCGGCTGCTGGAATATTTGATGAAGCATGCCGGGCAGGTCGTAACCCGCACCATGCTGCTCGAAAACGTGTGGGACTATCATTTCGATCCGCAGACCAACGTGATCGACGTGCATATCTCGCGGCTACGCTCGAAGATCGACAAGGGACACGATCGTCCGCTTCTGCACACCATTCGTGGTGCCGGATACATGATCCGTGACGGCATTCGGTAAACTGATCCGAACCACAGCGTTTCGGCTAACGCTGGTTTACCTGTTTTTGTTTGCGCTATTCGCGGCGTCGCTGCTGGGCTATTTCGCCTGGAACACGCGGCGCATGATCACCGAGCAGATCACCGACACCGTCAATTCCGAACTGAGCGAACTCACCGAGCAATATACGCGAGGCGGGCTGCGCGGACTTGTCACTGCGGTCGAGGGCCGGGCGCTGCGTCCCGGTGCCAATCTTTATCTCGTCACCACGCCGCAAGGGCAGGGCGTCGCCGGCAACGTGTCGTCGCTTGAGCCCGGCGTGATGGATCATCCCGGCTGGGCCGAGACCTTTTACAAACGGCTGGAAGAGACCGACACCAAGAGCCATTTCGCACTGGTCAAGGTCTCGCAGCTCTCCGGCGGTTTCCGGATTCTGGTGGGACGCGATCTCGAAGAGCGGCGGCGGCTGTTCGCCATTGTGGCCAAGGCGGCGCAATGGTCGGTCCTGATTGTGTTTGTGCTCGGCCTCGGAGGTGGCGTGTTCGTCGCGCGCCGTGTGCTGCGCCGGATCGATGCCATGACCGGCACCACCCAGCGGATCATGGCGGGCGATTTGTCAGAGCGGTTGCCGGTGGGGCGCAGCGGCGACGAGATCGACCGGCTTGCGGAAAATCTCAACGCCATGCTGGAGCGCATCGAGGCGCTGATGGCGGGACTGAAAGAAGTCTCCGATAACATCGCCCACGATCTCAAGACACCGCTGACGCGGCTTCGCAACCGCGCCGAGGAGGCGCTGGCAAAATCCAGCAACGAGGTCGAGTACCGCGCAGCGCTGGAACGGACCATCGATGAGTCCGATGGCCTGATCCGCACCTTCAATGCGCTGCTAATGATCGCGCGCGCCGAATCCGGTCAGGCCCGCGACAATATGACCGACTTCGATGCTGCCGAAGTGGCGCACGGCATCCACGAACTCTATGAGCCGCTGGCCGAGGACAAGGGGCTGACCCTGCATGTTGCGGCGGACGCCGCGACGCTGCATGGGAACCGCGAACTGATCAGTCAGGCGCTGGCAAATCTGGTGGAGAACGCCATCAAGTACGGCCAGCCGGTCAAATCCTCGCCGGAGGATACGCCGCGCGCGGATCAGGACGTGGCAAAATCCTCCGATATTCTGATCGAGGCGCGCCGGGAGGGGGACAATGTTCTTCTCAGTGTCACAGACCACGGACCTGGCATTCCAGAAGCCGACCGCCAGCGCGCGGTCGAGCGGTTTGTCCGGCTGGAAGCCAGCCGCACCCAGCCCGGATCGGGACTCGGTTTGAGTCTGGCATCGGCTGTCGCGACGTTGCATGGTGGCGATCTGCGACTCGCCGACAGCCAGCCGGGGCTGCGCGTGACGCTTGTGATCCCGAGCCGGGGCGTGGAACAGAAGAGCGTATGAGTTCACCTGAGATGGGCGGTGCAGACCGACCCACCCTGGCGGCCCGCTTTGTGACGGGGCCGAAACTGTTCGCGCCTGCCGATGCCGAACGGCGGCTCGCAGACTGGCTGGGCGATATTGCGCCCGAGGCCGCGACCGCGCTCAAGACAATGTCCGGTTCGTTGCCCTTTGCGAAAGCCATCCTCGAAGGCATCGCGGAAGCCTCGCCTTATCTGTTCGACCTGATGCGTGCGGATGCCGGCCGCATCGTGCGGCTGCTGCAATGCCACCCCGACGAACACCTTGAGGCCCTGGTCGGCGAGGCCGTGGCCGATGTCACCGCCGCGGCCAGCGAAGCCGACGCCATGACGGCGCTGCGCAAAATGAAATCCGAAGCAGCACTCTTGATCGCGCTGTGCGATATCGGCGGCGTCTGGCCGGTGATGCGGGTGACGCGGGCCCTGACCGACATTGCGGTGACGTCCGTTCAATGCGCCATTCGTTTCCTGCTCAAGCAAGAAGCCGCGCGGAAACGGCTGCTGCCAACCGACGCCGAGCATCCGGAAATCGACAGCGGCCTCGTTGTGCTGGCGATGGGCAAGATGGGCGCGGGCGAGCTGAATTATTCGAGCGACATCGATCTGATCGTTTTCTACGACCTCGAAGCGCCGACGCTGGCCGAAGGCATCGAGCCATCGCCCTTCTTTGTGAAGGTCGCGCAAGGCCTGTCGCGCATGCTGCAACAGCGCACCGCCGATGGTTATGTGTTCCGCGTCGATCTGCGGTTGCGGCCCGATCCGGCATCGACGCCGGTGGCGATCTCCACTGCGGCGGCGCTGCATTATTACGAGCGCGAGGGCCGCACCTGGGAACGCGCGGCGATGATTAAGGCGCTGCCATGCGCGGGCGACCAGAAGGCCGGCGATGCGCTGCTGGCGGAGATCGCGCCGTTCGTCTGGCGCAAGCATCTGGACTTCGCTGCATTGGCCGACGTGCACGACATGAAGCGGCAGATGCAGACCTTTCGCGGGCAGAACGAAATTTCCGTCGAGGGCCACAACGTCAAGGTTGGCCGCGGCGGCATTCGCGAAATCGAGTTCTTCGCCCAGACCCAGCAACTGATCGCGGGCGGACGGCATCCGGAATTGCGGGTGCGCCCGACGCTGGAAGCGCTCAACGTTCTGGCGAACAGCAACTGGATCACGTTTCAGGCACGCGACGAACTGACCGTGGCTTACGAATTCCTGCGGCGGGTCGAGCATCGCCTGCAAATGGTCGCCGACGAGCAGACCCATACATTGCCGGCCGAAGCCGAAGCGGTCGAGCGCTTCGCGCGCTTCTTCGGGTATGACGACCGTGCGGCCTTTGCCCATGATCTGCTGGCGCACCTCAACTGCGTGCAGAACCACTACAGCCGGTTGTTTGAAGGCGATCCGACCGGGGTCGAGAAGCTGCCGGATGTGGATTACGGAGCGGGCGCCGAGGACAAGCGGCTGCTGGACTATCTCGTGACCCTCGGTTTCAAGAAGCCGCGAATGGTGGCGGAAACCCTTCAGCGCTGGCTGAGCGGCGATTATCGCGTGTTCAGGGTCGACGCGACGCGGCAGGCCTTCAACGAATTCGTTCCCGACCTGATGCGCGGGCTGTCGCGCGCCGAGGAGCCGGACGATGCCGTGATGGCGTTCGACCGTTTCCTTCAGGCGTTGCAGCGGGGCGGGCGGCTGATCTCGTTGCTGAGCCAGAACAAGGATCTGGTCGCGCTGGTGGCGCTCGTGCTGGGCGCAGCCCCGCGCCTGAGCGACATGCTGGCAAGGCAGCCGCAGATCATGGACGGCCTGATCGATCCGCGCTTCTTCGGCGCGATGCCGGATCAGGACGAACTGTCGGCGCGGCTTGCCGCGACATTGTCCGACGCAAATTCCTACGAGGAATTTCTGGACCGGCTGCGGCTGTTCGGGCAGGAGAGCCTGTTCCTGATCGGAACGCGCATCCTGTCCGGCACCGTCTCGGCGCAGCACGCGAGCGTCGCGTTCGCCGATGTGGCCGAGGGCATTGCCCATACGGTGCATGGGCTGGTGACAGACCAGTTTGCCGAACAGCACGGACGGATCAAGGATCAGCAAACCGCGATTGTCGCGATGGGCAAGCTCGGCAGCCGCGAAATGACGGCGTCATCCGATCTCGATCTGATCCTGATTTACGATTTCGACCATGAGGCACCGGACTCGGACAGCGCGCGGCCGCTGCACGGCTCGCAGTATTTCGCCCGTCTTACCCAGCGCCTGATCAGCGCCTTCACCACGCGTACCAATTACGGTGTGCTGTACGAGGTCGATATGCGGCTGCGTCCATCGGGGCGCGCAGGCCCGCTGGCCTCGCGGATCGATTCATTCGCCGAATATCAGGACCACGAAGCCTGGACATGGGAGCACATGGCGTTGACGCGCGCCCGCGTCATTTCGGCGTCGCCCGAGTTCACCGCGCGAATTGAGTCCGTCATTCGCGATGTGCTGACTCGCAAGCGCGAGACGGGCATCATCGCCAACGACGTTCTGGAGATGCGCCGCGCCATCGCCGAGGAAAAGGGCGAGAGCGACATCTGGGACCTGAAGAATGCCGCCGGTGGCGTGGTCGATATCGAATTCATCGCGCAGTATCTGCAACTGATCCATGCGGCGGACAAGCCGGGCATTCTCGATGTCAGCACGGTGCAGGTGCTGGATCATGCGGCGCGGCTCGGGGTCTTGCCGCAGTCCGATGCCGACATCCTGCGCGCGGCGTCACGGCTCTATCATGACCTCACGCAGATCATTCGTCTTTGCGTGATCGGTAAGTTCAAGCCGGAAACAGCTGGGGAAGATCTTCTGCGGGTGCTGACGCGGGCTGGAGATGCGCCGGACTTTTCGTCGCTTGAAGCGCGCGTGCGCGAGACCCAGACCGAGGTCCGCGAAGTTTTCCTGAGGCTGCTTGAGGGGCCGCCTCAGCAATAATGCTGGGTGCTGTCTGCTCACGCTGTCCGCTTGGCAGCGTGACGCAGACGATGGTTCCTGAGCCGAGGCGCGAGCGCAGCTTCATCGATCCGCCGTGCAGATTGGCGAGCGATTTGGCGATGGCGAGCCCGAGACCCGAGCCGTGATAGCTCTTGGTCAACTGGCTTTCGACCTGCTCGAACGGTCGACCGAGCTTCGCCAGCGACTGCGGGGCGATGCCGATGCCGCTGTCCGCGATGGTCAGAACAATGGAGCCATTGCGCATCCGGCTGCGCACCGTGACCTTGCCGCCGTCGGGCGTGAACTTCACTGCGTTCGACAGCAGGTTGACCGCAATCTGCTTCATGGCGCGGCGGTCGGCGACAATCGGGATCGCGCCACGGATATCCGCATTCACCGTCAGGTTCTTGTTTTCGGCGCGGCCGGAGACGACGCGCAGCGATTCGGTGAGAGTCTGGGCGAGGTCGAGCGGCTCGTAATCGAGCTTCATGCGTCCGGCTTCAATCTTCGACATGTCGAGGATGTCGTTGATGACGTCCAGCAGGTAGTTTCCGCTGGTCATGATGTCAGTGCAGTACTCCTGATATTTCTCGGAGCCGAGAGCGCCGAACATGCCGCTGCCCATCACTTCCGAGAATCCAATGATGGCATTGAGCGGGGTGCGCAGCTCGTGGCTCATATTGGCGAGGAACTTCGACTTGGTCTGGTTGGCTTCCTCCGCGCGGGTCTTCTCGTCGGCATATTTCTGCGCGAGCTCTGCGAGCAATTGCGCCTGACGTTCCAGCTCGGACTGCGAACGCTTGAGGTCGATCACGTTGGCGGTGAGGCGGAGGTCGTTGTCGACCAGCTTCTGCTCATGCAGCTTGATCTGCGTGATGTCGGTGCCGACCGACACGTAACCGCCGTCCTTGGTGCGGCGCTCGCTGATGTTGAGCCAGCTTCCGTTTTCAAGCTGCGCCTCGAAGGTGCGGGCGCCAGGTTCTTCGGAGCTTGGCAGGCGGGTGCGGATTTCCGGCATACTGCCGACCTTGATGACAGTCTCGTAGGTCGTGCCCGGCCTAACGGCGGAGTCGGGCAGCTTGTGCAGGCGTTTGAAGTGCGAGTTACAGAGCACCAGCCGGTTGTCGGCGTCCCACAGCACGAAGGCCTCGGGAATTGTTTCAATGGCGTCGCGAAGCCTCAAGTCGGCTTCGTCTGAACGCTCCGCAAGGCTCTTCTGTTCGGTCATGTCCACCGCGATGCCGATCAGATGGCTGCCGCCGCCGTTCTGGCCCTGACTGAGTTCACAGCGCACCCGCAGCCAGATCCAGTGTCCGTTGGCGTGATGCATCCGGAATGTCTGGTCGATGTGGTCGAGCTTGCCAGAGACCAGTTGATCGGCGATCAGGAACAGGTCGATGTCGTCGGATTTTACCAGCGCATTGACTTCGCCGAAGGTGAGCAGGTCGCTGCGGCTTTCCAGCCCGAGCAGTTCGAACATCGACTGCGACCAGAAGATCCGGCCGCGCGACAGGTCCCAATCCCACAGGCCGCAGCGGCCGCGATTCAGCGCCGTGTCGATCCGTGAGCGGACCGCGTCATTAATAAGGTCGCCTTCGCGGGCGCGGGTCGATTGCCAGTGAAACGCGAAGCCGAGAATCAGCACCACGAAGCCGGTGGTCGCCGAGAGCGTAATCTGCAGTGCTGCGTCGGAGCGCCACGGCGATTCAACCTGTTCCTGAACGACGATGACCTGACCGGGCAGCGATTTCACGGTGCGCTGGGTGGCGAGGGCACGGGGTGCGCCCGGCACGTCCACATCGACCACGCCGGTTTGTCCTTGAAGGTAAAGCGGCAAGGTTGCGCCCAGCACATCGAGAAGGCGGCCGGTTTTCTCGGTCGATGATGCGTCGAGGGGAATACGAGCGATGATGTGCTGTTCGGGGCTTGTCACGATGATATGGCGGCCGGCGGCGATGCCCCATGAGGGCACCAAGCCGGGCAACAGGCTCTGGAGCCGCTCGGCCGCTGCCGCGCGGTCCTGACGGGCAGGGCCTGCGCGGTCGAGACGTTCCGCCAGCAATTCTGCCAGCGCGGAGAGATCGCGTTTGACCGATGCCCGCTTCTGCCGGGTCTGGTCGAGGACCTGGACGAATGCGCCGATACAGATGGTGATGAGGAAGGCGATGATCAGGGTGGGAACGGCGCGCCGCAGTGTCGGCTCCGCGATCAGCAGCCGGTGATAAGCCGGCTTCGCGATCGACTGTGCCAATCCCTTGATAGAATCGGATTGGACACACGTGGTCGCTGCGTGCGAACGCGCCATTCCTTGCCCCTCGAATTTTCTTGTCTGCACCCCGTTCGGGAGGTTTTCCCCAACCCTCCGAATCGAATTTGATTTGAATCCAGTTTTCCCGGCCTGTCGAGAGTCAACGAATCGTTAATGCGAAATAAATGTTGTCCCAAGGAAGTTTTGACTCGTTTTTGCGTCCGACGCTGAGTCCGAAACGAGAACGAGGTGCGCCAATCGTCATTGCGAGCGTAGCGAAGCAATCCAGAAAGCGTTCGGCAGGCAAAAGCTGGATTGCTTCGTCGCTTCGCTCCTCGCAATGACGGCGAGGCGAGCAAACAGATCAGCGCGCGGGTTCGGCGTGGCTGATGACACGTTTGACCGACGGAAATGCGCGGCGCAGGGCGCGCTCGATCTCGTCGACCTTCTCATGAACCGCGATCACGCTCATCGACGGCAGCGCGCGGCAGTGGAAATTGACGATCTCGCCGGCATCCGTATCGCGCACCCGCACGTTATGGACGTCATGGATCGCGCCGCTCTCGGCTGCGAAGCCGGCCAGCGCCTGCTGGATGGCATCGACACGGGCGATGGCAGCATCGGTGCCGTGCGGCAGTTCGGGTTCGAGCGGCTCGATATGGGTATCGACCTCGACATCGGAGCCGAACTCATAGCGGATCGCATGTTCAAGCCCGTGCGCGATGTCGTGGGCTTCATTCAGCGGCATGTCGCCATCGACCTCGAGATCGATACTGACGGTCAGCTTCTCGCCGAGGTCATGCACCGTCACATGATGGATCGCCAGACCCGAATTGCGGGCGATCACCATGATTCGGTCGCGCACGCTCTCGTTGCTGCGCGCGACCGGCACCGCGGTGAAGGTCAGATCGGCGTCGTGAAGGGCTGCGGTTACCGCGTCCTGTGCCTTGCGCTTGATGCTGTCGATGCGGTCGATGGGGTAAGTCCGTGGCACCTGCACCGTCGCATCGACGAAATGCCGGGCACCGACCATCCGCACGCGCAGCCTTTCCACATCGACCACGCCGGGAATAGCCCGGATCGCCGTCTCTGCTTTCTCGGATGCGCCCTCGGGCGCGCGGTCAAGCAATGTCTCGATGGTCGATTTGCCGAGCCGCACGCCCAGAATCGAAATCAGCACCGCGACCGCAATGGCCGCACCGGCGTCGCCCCAGGCATAGCCGAATGCCGCCAATCCAAGGCCGATAATGACGGCGAATGAGCCCAGCACGTCGGATGCGAAGTGCAGCGCGTCGGCTTCCAGCGCCTGGCTCTTGGTGTCCATAGCCGTGCGATGAAGCGCCCGCGCGCGCCAGAAGTTCACCACGATGTCCACCACCAGCACGACGAATGGCAGCGCGGTCAGCGTCGGCGGCGCGGCGCCTTCGCGCAGGCGACTGTAAGCCTCCACCACGATGCCGCCTGCCAGAATATAGAGCAGGGCGATGACGCCGAGCGCCGACAGGCTTTCGAGCTTGCCGTGGCCGTAATGATGCTCGGCATCGGCGGGCTTGTCGGACACCCGGACCACGATCCATGTGATCACGGTGGCGATCAGATCGACCGACGAGTGCAGGGCTTCGGAGATCAGCGCGATACTGCCGATGGCGACGCCCACGGCAAATTTGATCGCGGCCATGCTGGCGCTGGCGGCAATCGAAATGGCGGCGACCCGTTGCTTGACTGCGCTCATCGGCTCCTCAATGCGCGGGTCTTGTCACGGCCGTGCCGCGACCGTCAATGCATGAGTTCGCGATTCAAAATGCGTATCATTCGCAGGAAGGAGTGTAGGTCAGAGCTTGAGGACAATCTTGCCGAAATGCTTGTTTGCCGACATGTAGTCCACAGCCTGGGCGATGTCTCCGAACGGGAAAACGCGATCGATCGGCAGCTTCAGTTTGCCGGATTCGACTGCCGGCCAAATGTCCTGTTTAACCTTGGCGAAGATGTCGCGGATTTCATCCATCGAGCGGGTGCGGAAAGTCACGCCGATATACTGGATGCGGCGCGCCGCATGCAGATCGAAATCGAAATCGCCGTGGGTGCCGCCGAGCCGCCCGACATTGATGATGCGGCCGAGCACTTTGGTCGCCGCCAGATTTTGGTTGGCCAGATTGCCTGACACCTGATCGATGATGATATCGACACCCGCGCCGCCGGTGGCCTTGAGGACCTGATCGACCCACGCCGGGTCTTTCGAGTCGATGGCCATGTCCGCGCCGTGACTGGTGAGTTGCGCGCGACGGGCGGCATCCGTTGATGAGCCGATCACCAGCTTCGCGCCCTTGAGTTTGGCGATCTGCTGCGCCATCAGACCGACACCCGAACTCGCGCCTTGCACCAGAAGGCTCTGGCCCGGCTGGAGTGCGCCGTTGGTGACGACCGCGTTGTGCATCGTCGTCAGCGCCAGCGTCAGCGACGCGGCCTGCTCGAAATCCATCGACGCGGGAATGGGAAACATGCGGCCGTAATCGGTCACTGCATATTCAGCGTAGCCGCCGGGGCCGGAGCCCATGACCCGGTCACCGGGCTTAAAGTCTTTGGCGTCGGGGCCGAGTTCGACAACCTCGCCAGCCCATTCCATGCCCAGCACCGTTCCGACACCACCGGCAGCGCCGTGAACGTGGCCCTTGATCATGCCGAGATCCGCACGGTTCATGCCGCAGGCGTGGACCTTCACCAGAACCTGCGCGCCCTTCGGCGACGGCTTCGGCGCATCCGTGATCGCGGCACCGTTTGCGCCGTAGACATAAGCCTTCATGGGACTTTCCTTGGTTCTGCGTGCTGAGAATTCCTTCCGATATAGCAGCACTTTCGCGCCCGCGTAAAACGGGGATATCCGGCGCTTTTTGGGGCCGTGCGAATGGCTGACGCGGCGAAATAGCCGACAATGACTGGCATTTTAGTAAGGCGCGGCTCACCAAATTCTGTCACAGATTCGTTATCGGATTCGCGGGCGCCAGTCTGCGGAGCGAGTCAACGCGGAAAGCATGATGGGGCTGCGGACAATCTGCCTGGTGGTGTTCTGGTTGTCGGCCCTGCCGTTCGCGCAGGCGCAGGAGACGACATCGGCTATTCCGCAGCGCCAACTCGTAGTCGGAGTCAAAGATGCTCCACCGTTTGCGGTGAAGGGATCCGACGGCGCGTGGTCGGGCCTCAGCATCGAGCTTTGGCGTCAGATCGCGAAGGCGGCGAAGCTACAATACCGCTTCGTCGAATTGAAGGATATGCCGGAACTGATCCGGGAAACGGCCGCCGGAAATCTCGATATCGCCGTCGGCGCGATCACCATTACCGTCGATCGTGAAAAGATTCTCGATTTCACACAGAGCTATTATTCGACCGGGACGGGCATTGCCGTTCCAATCGTGAGCGTGATGAACTGGGGCACCCTGCGCCGGGCGATGACCTCGTTCAATTTTCTGCAGGCAATCGCCGCGCTGATCGGGTTGACGCTCGGTGCCGGCATTCTCGTTTGGCTGCTGGAACGGCGGCATAATGAATATTTCGGCGGCAGCGTCACCAAGGGAATCAGCTCCAGCGTGTGGTGGTCGACATTGGCGATGACACAGCGTTCGTCGGCGGAGAAGGGGCCGCAGACCGTTCTGGGCCGAAGTGTTGCGATTGTCTGGCTGGTCGTGTCGGTGATTACGATTGCGGTTTTCACCGCAGGCGTGACCTCGGTGCTGACCACGTCGCAAATTCAGGGAACGATCTATGGCGTTTCCGATCTGGCCTCGGTTCGCGTCGGCACCGTCAAGGGGACGTCATCCGAGGGCGATCTGATCCGGCGCAAGCTCAAGTTTCAGCCTTACGATACGCCTGCCGACGGTTTGAAAGCGCTGCGTGCCGGCCGCCTCGATGCCTTCGTCTATGACAAGCCTTTGCTGGCGTGGGCTATTCGTCAGGGTTATGCGTCGCGGCTCAAGCTGCTGGATATTCTGATCGAGACGCAGAACTACGCGTTCGCGTTGCCGCCCGACAGCCCGCTGCGGAAGCCGCTGTCGATTGCAATTCTCGACACACTGCAGAACGAGAGCTGGACCGAAGCGCGTGTCCGCTACCTCGGTGAGGACTCGCTGAGTTCGCCTTGAGTGGCTCCGAGCGGGTAGAGCCTCACGAGATCGTGTAGCCTTTCGATGTGCATATCGCGGCAGCGCATACGCTGCATGCAACGCTGCCAGTGTCGATGACCCGCTATTCTGGCTACATACCTCTATCTCCCGCCATGCAAACAGCCTCAGGACACTTCGCGGAATGGACGCTATTTCGGCGAAGTTGCCGCCACCGGCCGACGGTTTGCCGCCTGAACTCAGGCGGTGGGCCGTGCTTGCGATCTTCACCGCATTGGGAATGGCAGCACTCGACACGGCCATCGCCAACATTGCGCTTCCGGCGATTGCGGCCGACCTGAAAACCACGCCAGCCGACGTGATCTGGGTCGTGAACGTCTATCAGATCGCGATGGTTGCGACGCTGTTGCCGCTGGCAGCACTCGGCGAAATCGTCGGTCATCAACGAATCTATCTCGCCGGATTGCTGCTGTTCACGATAGCCTCGCTGGCCTGCGCGCTGGCGTGGTCGTTGCCCACGCTGCTGATCGCGCGCGTGGTGCAGGGGCTTGGTGCCGCCGGTGTGATGAGCGTCAACACCGCGCTGGTCCGGTTTGTTTATCCTTCAAGGCTTCACGGGCGCGGCTTCGGCAACAATGCGCTGGTGGTGGCGACGGCCTTTACGCTCGGCCCGGCCATCGCGTCCGGCATTCTGTCGGTGGCATCGTGGCCGTGGCTGTTTGCGATCAACATTCCGTTTGGCGTGGCCGCGATATTGATCGGCATGAAGACGCTGCCGCAGACGCCGCGCGCGGCTCATAGCTTCGACATTCCCGGCGCGTTGCTGACGTCGATCAGTCTCTGTCTCTTTATTCTGGGAATCGGCAGCGCCGCGCACAAGGCGCCGGCGGCACTTGTGGCCGTTGAGCTTGCGGGCGCAGTGATCTTCGGCGCGTTGCTGATCCGCAGGCAGGCTGATCATCCGGCTCCGATGCTGCCGATCGATCTGTTTCGCAGGCCGATGTTCTCCCTGTCGGTTGCCACCGCCGTCTTTACGTTCGCGGTGCAGGGTCTCGCCTTCGTGTCGCTGCCGTTCTACTTCGAGGATGTGCTGCACCGGACCCAAGTGGAAACGGGATTCTTCATGACGCCGTGGTCGGTGGTGGTCGGCATCATGGCGCCGATTGCAGGGCGGCTGTCGGATCGTCATTCCGCCGGGATGCTGGGTGGACTGGGACTGCTGCTGCTCGGTATCGGCATGGCGCTGCTGGCGACGCTTCCGCCGTCGCCGAGCGTTGTCGATATCGTCTGGCGTATGGCGATCTGCGGCTGCGGTTTCGGCTTCTTCCAGTCTCCGAACATGAAGGCCATCATGAGCAGCGCCCCGGCCGGGCGCAGCGGCGGAGCGAGTGGTATTGTCGCCACCGCGCGCCTGATCGGGCAGACCACAGGTGCTGCGCTGGCCGCACTGTGTTTCGCAATTGCCGACCGCGAAGGCGCGACATTGGCGCTGGCGCTGGGAGCCGGATTCGCCGCGCTGGGCTGCGTCATGAGTTTCCTGCGCCTGACTGTGCGTTGACGCTCCGGATTTTCCGGCCTACCGATTGTTGCAAGAAACAATGGTAAAGGGAGACGTCAGTGCCAGACGAGCAGCCGGTACTTCTGAAGGTCGATGGACCCATCGCCCGCATCGTTTTCAACCGTCCCAAAGTCCTGAACGCGCTGAGCGTTGCGGCGGCGGAAGCATTTCTCGCCGCCTGCAAGAGCATCGCAGCAGATTCTGGCAACCGCGTTGTCGTGATCGCAGGGGAGGGCCGCGCCTTCATGGCCGGTGGCGACATCACTGCGTTCCAGGGACCGGCGGATGAAGTGGTCAAGCATGTTCCGACCATCATGGAGCCGCTGCACGAGGGTCTCGATATTCTGGCGGGACTTGCGCAGCCGGTGATCGCCAGTCTTCACGGACCTGTCGCAGGGGCGGGCATGAGCATCGCGCTATCGACGGACCTCGCGATTGCCGCGGACACCACGATCTTCACGCTGGCTTATTCCAAGCTCGGCACCAGCCCCGACGGATCGTCCTCATGGTCGTTGCCGCGGCTCGTCGGCCTGCGCAAGGCAATGGAGATTGCGCTGCTGTCGGATGTCTACGATGCGCCCGAGGCGCTGCGGCTTGGTTTGATCAATCGCATTGTGCCTGCCGCCGATCTGGCGAGCGAGACCGACAAGCTGGCACGCCGTCTGGCCGAGGGACCGACATTTGCTTACGGGCAAGCCAAGGCATTGCTGCGCGGTTCACTCGACAGGTCCTTGCACGATCAGATGGAGGCCGAAGCGGTGGCGTTCGGCGCGTGCATCGGAACGGCGGACTTCGCGGAAGGGGTCGACGCGTTTCTTGCCAAGCGGCAGCCCACATTCCAGGGCAAGTAACTACACGGCCGATGGCGTTGCCGCCGCCGCAGGTTTCTGCGGCGGGCCGATGAGCAGTTTCGTCAGCCAGCGCCGGGCTGGATTCTCGACCGTTGTGTAGGAGATCCGTCCGACAACAAGGACGAGCATCGAAATCAGAATGACCAGCAAGACCTGCGGCACCACGCCGATGGTCTTTGAGACCTGCGAGATGAGAACCATCCCGACCGCATAATGGTAGAGATAGACCGAGTAGCTGCACTCGCCGATCCAGACCAGCGGGCGGACTTCGAAGATGCTCATCGATCTGGGTTTCGTTGCCAGCAGCCAGAACAGCGCCAGCATGAAGAGCGCGGCGCTGCTGGCGATAATCGGGTTGCGATCGATCACCGCGTAATTCGTGCTGATCCGCGCAATCGCCGCATACATGATGGCAAGCATGATAGCCGCGGCACCTTTCGTAAGCCGCTCCTTGTACAGCTCATAGAACACTGCACCCGCCGCGAACCACGGCATGTAATCCGGAATGAACAGCGCATCGTAGACGCCGTTATATCCCGGCATCGCGCGCCGCAGGAGCGCGCGGACGAGATACATGGCGAGGGTGAATATTACGAGGTTGCGTGCCAGTTTTTCCCGCGAGAACAGCCAGAACAGGATCACTGCGATCATATAGAATCGGATCTCAACCACCAGCGACCAGTAAACGTTGGTCACGAAATCCACCTTCGGAAACCAGCCCGACCACAGCGAAGTCGGCGTCAGTGTCAGTGATGGCAGGAAATTCGGCCAGAATTGCCGGCGGTGGAGGGCGAATGGCGCATCCGACCAGTTCAGCAGAAAAAATGTGATGATCGCCGAAACAATCAATGCGGGCCAGATGCGGACGAACCTGCGGACCACGAAATCGATCACCGATCGCGACGACTCCAGTGTCATCGCGATGACAAAGCCCGAGATGATGAAGAACAACTCGACGCCCATGTAGCCGTACTTGAAGAGCAGGACGTTGCTGAAGGTCTCGCCGTAGGGATACAGCGTCGATTTATAATAAAAAGATTCCAGATGATAAAAGTAATGAAAACCCATCACCAGCAGGATGGCGACCCCGCGCAAACCATCGAGGGCATGAAGTCGTTGGCTGGCCATGAGGTTGGTGCTTTGTCGATCGTCACAAGGGCGGCGGATGCAGAGAAATCGCGCGGCCGATTGTCATGACGCCGACTGTTTTGTCAATTTGTGCGGTTGCAGACGAGCCAAGCCATGACTGCGTATCGACACCGGGCGAGATGACGGCCTCAGCGCAAGCGGGTCGCGGCGACGATTTCTAGTGATGGCGACCGTCGGAATTCAGCCGCTTCAGTTCGCCGGGCTTGCCAAGAAGGTCCTTGGTCAGGACAGCAACCTCGGTTCTGTTTCTGGCCCGGAGCTTTCTCATGATATGGCGAAGATGAACCTTCACGGTGTGTTCGCTCATGCCTAACTCATAAGCGATTTGCTTGTTGGCCATTCCCTGACAGAGCGCCTCAACCACCATCATCTGGCGTTCGGTCAGGAGATCGCCGGTTTTCGCTGCCGCCTCTTGTTTGTTGCGATCCAGAGACAGGCTGCTGACAGGCACAAACGTTCCGCCGGCTTCCACCAGCCGGACAGCTTCGACGGCGACGTTGAACGACAGGCTTGTCGGGATATATCCCCGTGCGCCGCCCTTCAGCGCGCGGACGACATAATTCACGTCGTCGATATCCGACACGATCACGACAGGCGTGTCGGTTGCGGCCGCTTCCAGAAACTGGAGATCGGTAAGACTCGATACGTCGGTGCTGTCGACGAAGAAGACGATGATTGAGGGGGCGAGAGCGCTGTCCGCAGACGAGTCTCGCCACGCGCCGATATTGGCGAAAGCCAGGATGTCGTGACTCTTGTAGGAAATCTCCAGACAACGAACAAAACAATCGCGAAAGAAGGCGCGCGGATGGATCACCACGATCCCCGGATTTTTCACGAGTGCATTTTTATGTTCATTTACCGCCACGCCGTTGGGGCGCTTGATCTCGTTGGGTCTTGCCGGAGGTTTGGCATTGCGAAGTCGCGGCAGCGGAGGGCGGCTTTCCTGCGCGTTGATCTCGTTCGGGCGAGCGCAGCTTGCGCGCGCATTTAGCCTCTGTTTGTCGGGCAGTATATTTTTGGAACGGTGAGCATCGTGCGCGGCCGCCGGCGAGTGTCTGGATGTGGGCGTGTGAGAAAGCTGTTCCGAGGACACCCTAAGCGATGCGGCATCACTTTGACCGATGCGATGAGATGCAATGTCGCGATGAGATAATCGCTCAGGAAAATCGTCAAATGCTCGTTGCTGTTTGTGCAGCGAAAATGAAGAGCCGGTGATACTCATGACGCACCTCTACTCGTAGCACTCCGTCGCTAAGGCATTTCTCCGTTCGGCACTGTTTTGTTCAAATTGTCTTTTAACTTTACGGCAGCCAGCTGCTTTTGCAAGTCTGTGATGTTTGTTGCGGGCAGCTTGCGGCGTTGCACAAGAATGTTCGATGTCTGGAAATGGAACTCTTAAAAAAATTCGAGTAAGATCAAAGCTTCCGATCAAAAACATTCAAGATGCGATCTGGCCGAGCCCAGTCGCGCCTTCGCAAATGTGGACCGAGACATACGCGTCAAAGAACCGTTCCCACAGGGCCGATACATCATCCCGTTCCGACCATGCTGGGTCCGCGTCGGTATCTTGAAGGTCGCGATGCCGATCGTGCCATTCCGCACTTAAGCCCGCGTTCAAAATCGAGTTTCCGATCAGCATCGAGCCAAGCATCATCGCGTTGTGGCAGCCGATCTCAAACTCGCGGTCACGCGCGGCGTTCAGTAAGAGAACCTCTTCGCCGAACACGTCAGGTCTCATGCCGGTGATGTCTTCCCATGCCTTGGCTTGCACGAGACAGAGAGTCTGGCCTTCAATCTTTCCAATTTCAGTTTTTGCGACGATTGTAATCAGCATGACCAAAAAGCCGACGACGTAGGGATTCGACCACGCGCTGTCGGGTATCTCACCGAGACGGCGGCGGCTCCTCGCAATCATGGGAGAGATGGCTGCGCAAGCGGCCTTGCGCGCCCTTCGGACTTTGGACTGATCAAGGACCCAGCGCAGCATGCCGTCGCTCCCTGCCGCCGATCTAAAATAGGCCAAAACTTGCGCGGTCCCCTTGTTTTGTCCAAGGACCTGCCCGATCATATATCCATCGACATACGGTGCTCCAGATCAAATCAGGAGTGGACCAGTCTCATGGTGTTAAGTCAGCTCCCGCCAAAGCCTGATTTTGAGGCGCTTACGGCATCTGCGCCGGCAACCGCCGATCGCCGCACATTGATCCTGGCGCTGATTGGAAATCTGGTTTCGAGCTGGTCCAACAACGAAAGCCTTTTCATTTACGTGCTCATGATTCTGATGAAAACCGATCAGGCATCAGCGGCGCTGACATACGCCACGCTGAATACGACGAGAGCGCGGCTCGATCTTATTCAACGCCTGGCCAAGATCACGATCAAGGACAAAAGCCTTGAGCGTTCGCTTTCAAAAATCATCGAGCGTTTCAATGAGACCACGCATGTGCGGAACGAGTTCAATCACTGTATGTACGTTGTCGATGCCGGTGGACAGATAACCCATACGCAATCGATGCGAATTGTGCAGACGAAGAGCAGCCTTCAGTTTGGCGAGACGAAGCCGATGGACGAAGCGCGGTTGAAGGGGATGGTCAAGACCACGAAGGAAATGACCCGTATCAATCGCGATATCTGGGACTTTCTGCCGCGGCTTGAGAGTCATTTGCGGTTGAACAATAGTTCGCCGTCCTGATTGGTTTCATGGATCGCTTCGGTGCTTCCCGAAAATGATTTCCAGTGGATAAGCAGCCGAGCACTTTACTTCGTCATGCTCTCCGGCCGACCATGCGCTACACTATTGGATGTGCCATTGTGCCGCGCCAAGCCGGGCACCATCACACTGGCAAGTTGAAATTCCCAGAAGCGTGCCGCTTTTGAGTAGTTGGGGCTAGCCGAAAGGATTAGCATGCCTGACCGAAAGACTTATGGCTTGTGTCGATGGCGTCGAACGGCTGCCCTTGCTGTCATGCTTAAGACTGCGGTCGATGCCCGAATGTGCGGCTATTCCCTGACTTCCACATAAGCAACGCTGATCATGCGGAGTCTCGCAAACAATTGCGAGGGGATCGCAGCCGGGAGGTCCGGCATCAACCGCATCGTAGCGCGTTGACGATCGCAGACGTAGAAGATCAGCGATTTTCGAGGTGGCGACGATGCTCCTTAACGAACAGGAGTTCGTCATGGGTAACCATCGGCCAAAGAGGAACGATCCGAACCAAGACCAGAAGCAGGATCAGGATCAGGACCAGAAGCAAGCCAATTTGCAAGCGCAGCTTCAGGGCCAGGGTCAGCTTCAGGGCCAGGGACAGGGTCAGGCTCAGTACGCTGTTCAGTCGCTCGATTCCAAGAGCGACAACGACAACAAGAACAGCAACAACAACGACAACAAGATCGACAACGATCTCGACAACAAGGTGAGCAATAAGACCGACAACAGCGTCGACAACAGCCTCGACAACAAGGTCGAGAACAAGGTCGAAAACACCATCGACAACAAGGTCAACGTCGATGTCGATATCAAGGTCGATCTTGACCTCAGTGCCGATGGCCTGAGCAGCCCTGTTATCGATCTGTCGTGCCTGAGCGATGTTCACGGCTCGGTTATCATGCCGGACGTGGTCAACCAGAAGCTCGACGGCAATGGCAATCAGTTCAATCTCGATCAGGTCAACAACCTGGTGGACAACGACTCGCTTTGCGATCCGACTGTGTCCTTCAAGGGCGGCGACGCTGACCACGCCTTCTCGATGGATGCCAAGATCGAGGGCGGCGACGTCAAGATGGACTCCAAGATCGGCGATATCGCCGGCAACAGCGCGACGGGTGCAATTGCAAGCGCCGACGCCGCCCTGTCGCAGGATGCATTCAACCAGACCATTACGCAGGGTGCGAACATCCAGTTCAACAGCGTCACGATGAATGTCGCTGGGGATGACTGGAGTGACGAGCACAATCTGGGTTGATCCCAAGTATTTCCCGCGCGGCACCCGCCGCGCGGGCACTTCTGTAAACCTCACATGACCAACAGCGATTTGGTGTTGCGGCTGGCCCCGCAGGATCGTCGATTCCCTGAGCCTGAAATAGGAGGCTCTCATGGTGCCCGGCGGCGTAACCGAAGTAGTCTGGCATTTCGCAGGCTATCTCCAGATCATAAATGACATTGCGCGAGATCGCATCGACTACGATCAGTCGTCGTTCCGTGGTCTGCAAGACGACTACGTCACGCCGCGCCCGAATTACGAAGGCCATCCCGATTTCGATAGTCCCGACAGCCAGGGCCTGAGGGGTCCTGAACTTGCACTCTTCGATGAGCTCCAAACGCATCGAATTCTCCCGATAAAATCGTTGAGCCCGCCGCCGCCGCAACCCGATCTGGATTTTGACGAACCGGGTGGGCTTTCAAGATTATTGCTGCCCCGTGGCGCGAGCGGCGGAGCAGGAGGAGTGGAGTACAAGATCACCGTCCAATATCAGGAGGGCGGCCAGCAAACCGAGCTTGAGATCAAGCAGCACAATTTCATGCTGGATGACGACAACCTGCTTGTGATGGCGCATGGAGAGACTCTCTGCTGCGACACGGCGCATATTGCAGCCCAGACCGAACTGATTGCGCAGCATAGCCAAATCATTCTTGAAAGAATGGCCGACGAGGCCAATGACCAAATTCCGAAGGAATGGTGGATTCCCCAGAATGGAACCGGCATCACTGAATTCGTTACGGCATACAACCAGGACCAGGTTTCTCAAGATGGCGCTCCGGGCTCGCATTCGGTCCAGCCCGGCTACTATCTGAACGGCGAGTTGCAAGATCCGGCGCCTCTGCCGCCCGATCAAGCGCCGCTCCCGGACCCCGTACCCGCGCCGGATCTCGGCAACGGTTTGGGGCAATGGGCAGAGACCGGAGCCAATGACAGCTGGAACGCCAGCCTGATCGTCGACCTCAGCGAATCCGGACGCTCGATGATCGTGATGGGCGATTACTTCAAGACAAATGCAATCTTCCAGACCAACTCCATCATGGACCGCGACCATATCGAGATGGCTGGAGGCGATGCGAGTCCTGCGCTGAAGGGCGATAACCAGACGGATAATATCGCCGACTTCGTCCAACACCCCGGAATTTACGCCGATTTGAAAGCCACCTTCGCGGGACCGCAATGGAACGTCGATGTGGTTGAGGGCAACTACTACAGCATCCATGCGATCGTGCAGATGAACTATCTTTCGGACAACGACATCGTTGTTCAGAAGAGCTCGGATACCCACTATGAGGTCTATAGCGGCGGGAATGAGCAGGGCAACTTCACCGAAGTGTTCGACGGAACAATTCATTACGATCTGATTATCGTTGCCGGCGCCTATCACGGCATGAACGTGATCTTCCAAAACAACATCCTGTTGAACGATGATTTCATCAAGATGTTAGGAAATGGCGCCGACCCATCGCAGTCCGCCGTGTCGGGGCAGAACGAGCTGGCCAACACGGCGACAATCGAAAACTATGGTGATGACAATTTCGAACAGATGAACGCCAACCTTGAGAGCCTTGTTGCCGCGCTCGGAGGCGGTGCGGCAACGCTTGATCCTTCTTTCGGCAAGTTTATCGATGGCTCCGGCGGCGTGTTCAACGTGCTGTACGTCAAGGGCGATTATTATGACGTCAATGCGATCTGGCAAACCAACGTCATTACCGACGTCAACATCGTCATGCAGTTTCTCGATCCGGCGTCAGCCGCGGCGTTGGCCTACCATCCCGACGGCGTCGAAACCCAGTCGGTGACAAGCGGCAAGGACAGTCTCAGCAACGATGCTGCGATTATCGATGTCGGCGCGACGAATACCTACGTGAATGGAGAGGTGTACGGCGACACCATTCTTGTTCAGACAAATCTGGTGCCGACAGACAAGGATCATGCCCTTGCCGGTGACGTGCATTCACTTGTTCCGGAGCTCATCGCCTTCGTCAATGAAAGTCAGGACGAGGATACCGTGCCTCATCCGGTTACAAGCGCGCCTGTCTACGAGGACCCGATTGCGAGCGTGATGCACTGATGGCCGGCCAGGTAAAGCACGAATGCTGAGTTGAGATATTTCTACGGCGGAGGTTGGGGAATGACTCGGGGCAGCGACGACGAACTTGGTGATGGCGGTCGCTCGCTCGCGCGTCTGACCGATGAGGAGCGCGACAAACTGCATACTGCCGAGGTTGTTCCTTTTCCAGTCCGGCATGATGAACCGTCAGACAGTCAGCTTTCGTCCGCTGGCGGTCCTGTCGTGGCAGAGCCGGAAAAGACTCAGGCAGATGTCGCCGCGGCGATTCAGAATGTCCTATTGAACGCCAATAGCACGGCCAAACGATCGGACGTTTCCCCGCTACCGGAGACTGCGAAGAATCCGCCATCCCCGGAAGTGGAAGGACGCGCGCCGCTGGGCAGCGGTGCGGACCAGACCGGTGCGACCGTTCCGTCCGTCGCGGCCGGCAAAGGGGGCGGCAATCCTCCCAACGGGAATGGTGGCGGCGGCGGCGGGGGTGGCGGTTCCACACCGTTGCACAAGCGCTCGAGTGACAATGAATTTCGCGATGTGCTCGGCAAGGGACTTGCCAACGCGCGGCGTAATCTTGTGACGGTTGGAATCTTCTCCATCGCTGTGAATCTTCTGGTTCTTGCGATCCCGGTCTACCTCTTCAACATGTCAGATCGCGTGATGACCAGCAGAAGCACCGATACGCTTATGATGCTGAGCATGATCGTGGTGGTTGCGATCGCTGCGCATGTCTTGATGGACATGATGCGGCGTTTCATTCTCATGCGGATTGCGGTCGAAACCGAAGCGCGGTTGGGCGGACCGGTCTTGAGCGCCGCGGCGAAGGCGGCACAGGGCGGCTCAAGCCGGGAATTTCAAACATTGGCCGACCTGCAGCATCTGCGCGCGTTCATCACCGGTCCCGTTCTTCTCACGATGTTCGATGCTCCGGTTGCTCCCGTTTACTTCGCCGTGGTGTTTCTCATTCACCCGCAACTTGGCCTTATCGTTCTGTCGGCCGGGATAGGACTCATGGTTGTTGCCTTGATCAATCAACGGATCACCGCCGTTCCGTTTACCCGCGCGAACGCATTCGGAACGCGCGCCAATCTCCAGGCTGAATCGATGGCACGCAACGCGCAGGTCATCAACGCAATGGGTATGATCCCCGAGGGCGTTCAGGTCTGGGGGCAGGAAACCGTCGAGTCCCTCAAAGCCCAGGTGGCAGGGCAGGATCTCAACATTCTGATGACCGGAATCTCGAAGTTTCTGCGCCTCTGCACCCAGATTGCGATCTTGGGCTGGGGCGCATGGCTCGCGCTCGAAAGCCAATTGACCAGCGGCATGATTATCGCGGCTTCAATCGTGGCAAGCCGTGCGCTGGCTCCGATGGAAGGAACCATCGAAGGCTGGCGTGGCTTCGTGCAGGCTCGCTCGGCTTACGGGCGGGTCAAAACGCTTCTGCAGAATTCGCCGTTGAACTTCGACCGGCTGCGTTTGCCGCGCCCGCAGGGTCATCTCAGCGTGGAGCGCATTCTTTACGTCCCGCCGCCAACCAAGAAGGTCATCCTGAACGGTATCAGTTTTCAGTTGGAGCCGGGCGAGTCGCTGGCCATCGTGGGCGATTCCGGAACTGGAAAAACCATGCTTGCACGTATGCTCGTGGGCTCCATCATTCCGACGGCCGGTAACGTCCGCCTCGACATGATGGATCTTCGCAACTGGGATGCGCGCCAGTTCGGAGAAAGCGTCGGTTACCTGCCGCAGGACGTTCAGCTCTTTCCAGCCTCGATCAAGGCGAACATCGCGCGAATGCGTCAGGATGCCATCGACGAAGACATATTCGACGCCGCCGAGACTGCCGACGTTCACGAGATGATATCGAGCTTCGCGCAAGGCTATGAAACCGTGGTCGGCATGGATGGAAGCCCGTTGTCGGGCGGACAGCGACAGCGGATCGGGCTGGCACGCGCATTCTACGGCAACCCGCGCCTCATGGTGCTTGACGAGCCGAACTCCAATCTCGATGCGAATGGAGAACGCGCGCTTGCCAAGGCGCTGATCCGCGCAAAGGAAAAGCGAATTACTGTCGTCACCATTACCCAGCGCGCGGCGCTGCTGAGAAGCGTCGACAAGATCATGATCCTTCACAACGGGTCGGTGCAGGCGTTCGGAACCCGAGATGACATCATCCCGATGATCTCGGGACGGAAGCCAAATGGCTCCGGTGGGCCGGGCGACGGACCGCCAATACTGAATTCGTAGCGGAGATTGCCGTCACTGGTTGGCGACAGAATGGAAGTGAGCGCGTTAATCATCGAGGTACTGAGATGTTTGGCAAGAAACTCACAGTCCGAGCACCGGTTGCCGAGGTGACTTGGTACGACTCGCTTCCGCGCTCGACGCGGGTGCCGACGATCGCCGGAGTTGTCGTCATGGCCACCATGGTGATGGGATTTGGCGTATGGGGCAACACGGCGCCGATAGCCGGCGCGATCGTCGCATCCGGCGTGTTCGTCGCGACAGGCCAGAACAAAATCATTCAACATCTCGAAGGCGGTGTCATTCGCGATATCTTTGTGCGTGAAGGCGATGTGGTCGAGAAAGGCCAGCTTCTGATCGAACTCGACAGCACGGTGCCGAGTGCCGAGCTTCGCCGGTTATTTCTGCGCCGGACACGATTGACGGCGATCGATGCGCGGTTACAGGCAGAGATGCGCGAGCAATCCGAGATCGCGTTCTCGGAGGAACTGACGAAAGACGCGGACCATCCGGAAGTGAAGGAAATCCTCGAAAGCCAAAAACTCACATTCACTGCCCGTCGAAACAATATGAACAGCGATATAGCAGGAATCAACGAGGGCATTAACGCGCTGAATGAGAGAATTCAGGGCTCCAAGGTGCAGCTCGATGGTGTCCGGCGCCAGATTACGTTCATTCAGGAGGAAGTAGAAACCAAGGAATATCTGCTCAAGACAGGGCTCGTCCGCAAGCCGGAGCTTCTGGTGCTGCAACGGTCGCAGGCGAATCTCGAGGGCGAAGTCGGCCGGATCGTGGGTGACATCGGCGACGCCAAGGAACGTATCGCGAAGGCCGTGGAGCAAATCAACGGCGTCAGAAAGACAGCGATTAAGACAGCCGTGGAGCAGATGCACGAGGTTCGCGGTGAATTGGTTGACGTCCGTGAGCGAATGCTCAGCGCCAAAGGTGTGCTTGATCGCATCCGCATCACCGCCCCTGTAAAAGGGGTTGTGGTCAAGCTCAGGTATCACACCCAAGGCGGCGTGATCGAGGCCGGCAAGAACATCATGGAGATTTTGCCGCTCAAGGATGAGCTCATTATCGAGGCGCGCGTCCGCCCACAAGACATCGACAGCGTCAAACACGGGCAACACGCAACCGTCCGGCTCACAGCGCTCAGCCAACGTATTACGCCCATGGTTTCCGGAGAGGTCATCTATCTCTCGGCCGATACGCTCGCCGACGAAAAGAAGTCGCAGCAGGTCGGGCCGACCGATATCTACATCGTCCGCGTCAAGCTGAATGCCGAGGAAGCAGCCGCCATTCCCGGATTCAGCCCCACGCCAGGCATGCCGGCGGAGGTTTTTATCAAGACCTCTGAGCGGACGTTCTTTCAGTACGTCGTCAAACCGATACACGACAGCATGCTGCGAGCGTTCCGGGAGCGGTGAGTAACGCAGAATCCGGGAATGGATTCTCGCGAGCGGAGATTAGAGGCCGAACGAGGATTCTGAACCTGCAGGTGAGGGCGTGCGATGCGCATTGAAGTCATAGATACATTGGCGGATTTCGCCAAGCTCGAGGACAACTGGAACGCGATCTACGATGCGGATCCGGATGCGCAGCTTTTCATGTCCTGGAAATGGCTGTCCGGCTGGCTCAGGCAAATCTCCAGTCCATGGTTTGTCCTCGCGGCAAAAGCGGACGGTAAGGCGAATGCGCCGTATGTCGCTTTTCTTCCCCTTCGGATTCAAACCAAGACCGAGAATGGGCGCATCCACAATGAATTGAACATGGCCGGGAATTTCTCGGCGGACTATACCGGACTTCTGTGCGCGCCCGGCGCAGAACACCTGGCGATCCCGGCCTTCGCCCGTTATGTGAAGCAGCTGAACTGGTCGCGTTTGAATTTCGAAAATTTCCGCATTTCCGAGCCGCGGATGCGTCTTCTGCTGGCGCATTTTCCAAAGGCCAGTTTTCAGACCAGCGAGACAAATCGCGTCGGCAAAGTCGACGGCATTGACAACAGCTTGTGTCCGTTCGCGGTATTGCCGCCGGACTGGGACGCTTATCTTGAGCTGCTGAGCACGAATACCAGGCAGAAGATCAGGCGCTTGCTCAGAAAAGTGGAGGCGACAGGAGAGTATCGCATCACGGTGGCGACCCCTGAGACGTTCGAGCGTGATCTCAACACGCTGCTTCAGTTCTGGGAGACAAAGTGGAAGCCGCGGAAGGGCGATCTCGTCCATACGCTGGTCCGGTCCAACCGGGCCATGCTGACACGGAGCTTTCAGTCCGGCCTTCTGTATTTGCCGACGCTCTGGAAAGAGGATCGTCCACTGGTTGCGCTCGCGACGTTGATGGATACGCGCAAGCACGCATTCCTGTTTTACATGACCGGTCGTGATGAAACCTTCGAGGGGCCGCCGCCGGGGGTCATCCTGCACGCCCACAGCATTCGTCATGCCATTGCGAACGGCTTCACGGAATATGACTTCCTGCGCGGTAACGAGCCTTACAAGTATTCGTTCGGGGTCAAAGAACGCCATATTCGCTGCACGGTCGTCGGGACGAAAAACGGATTGAACCTCGGAGGGAAAATCGATCCGCGAACGGTCGCCGAGGTTCTGGAGCAGGCAACCGGACTTCATCAGGGCGGCAAGCTCTTGGAAGCCGAGCGCGCGTATCGGGAAGTGCTTCTGGTAGAACCGAAGAATGCCGATGCTCTTCATCGTCTCGGGCAACTTTTCGCCGCCAAGGGCGATCACATCGCGGCAAAGCGCCTCTTCAAGACGCTGACGGCGATCAGGCCGGAAGCTTACAAGTCGTGGCTCTGTCTCGCGCAATCGTGCGGCGCCATCGGGCAGCATCTGGATGCAGCCAACGCGTATCGCGAGGTTCTCCGGCTGAAACCCGATTTGCCCGAAGCCTTCAGTCATCTCGCAGGTGTGCTGATCAAGCTTGGCCGGATCGAGGAGGTCAATGCGGCACTGGTATCGGCCCTCGGGCAGGGCGCGAACGGGGCGAAGCAGAACGGCCGCGAGGTGAAAGCAAGGCGCGTTGTCGATCGCGCCGTGCCCCAAGGTCATGCGATATCGTTGTAACAGCGAACCACAGCGGAGCTGAGGCACCAGAATGAACATGACATATGTAGGCACGCCATATTCCGTTCTGGCCGGGTTGTCGGAGGCGGGAAGCTTTGTGTTCGGTGCAGATGGGGGTGCGAGCCGCGAGTCATCCAGTGCAACAGCATTCGTGGGCGCCGAGCTGTTGTTTTCCGGAAGCTATAACCGCACCGGCGTGGATCTGATCATTTCCAGCGAGATGGGAAGCGTCGTCATTCCCGAATACTTCAAGAGTGACTATCGCTCGGCGCTGATGTCGCCGGAAGGAGCGAGCCTTTCCGGGAAAGTCATTGAAGCGATGACCGCACGCGTTCAATACGCTCAGGCCGACCAGATCGCCAGCGCGGTGGCCGCCGTTGGCAATGTTGCCAAGATAGCCGGCAGCGCGGTGGTCACCCGAAACGGCGTTCCTGTTGAACTCAAGCAAGGGGACAGACTTCTTAAAGGAGACGTCGTTCAAACCGGGGCCGACACCACGATTGCAATTCGTTTCGTCGATGACACAGTATTAGGTCTGGCGTCGAATGCCCGCATCGTTCTGGACGAGATGGCATACGATCCAAATGGTTCGTCCAACTCGTCGCTCTTGAGTCTGGTGCAGGGAACCATCACGCTCGTTGCCGGCCATACGGCAAAATTTGGAAATATGCGCGTCGAAACACCCGTCGCAACGATGGGAATTCGCGGCACTGCGATTATGGTTAAAATCGCCGCGGATGACGGGCCGACGAAATTCTCCGTGCTCAAAGAGCCGGACGGCAGAACCGGCGCCTTTCAACTTTACGACAAGGAAACCGGCGATTTAATCCGGGTCGTATCTGACGCAGCACTTGTAACGCTTGTGTCGCCGCTTGGTGCTGGGCAGCCGGTCTCCGCCGTTGATCAACTGAAAACGCTCGGCGATCTTCAGAGTGAGAAGTTACTCGTTCAGCAGGTTTTTCAAATCTACTTCCCGAATTACAGTCCGGATGGCCGAACCGGATCGAGCGCGAATCCGCTCGCAAATCCATCCGGCGGCCTTGCCGGGCAAGGAATCGAGTCCGGTGTACCCGCGCTGGTCGCTCTTGCAAGTGGTGTTTCCATTATATCGGCCATCGTGATGGCGCAGGATACCTTGATTTTTCCGGAGCCTCCCGAGACACCGGCGGTACGCGCGGTCGCGGTGGCGAATGTCGTGGATGTCCAGGCGTCGCAGGGACCTGTCGAACGAAACTTTTCTATCAGCGATCAGGTCACAGTCACGCTCGACGGTCAGGTCGTTGGCGAACCGCAAGGGCGCTATGTGTCGGGCAGCGGCACGGTTACAGGCGTAGAGAGCTCAGCGCCGATACCTCAAGGCGTCAATCTCGACAAACTGGTACACGTCGATTCCGCAACCGGAATCGTGACATACGATGCAAGTCAGTTTGCATTTCTGGGCGTGGGCGAATCGGCAATTTATACGATTGCCTTCGATAGCCAGCCCGGAACATCCGTTGTTCCGGAAACGCTGACGCTGACCATCAACGGACTGAACGATCGGCCATCTGTCGAGCATCCGATCGCGGACCAGCGGATCAAGGAAGGATGCAGATTCGAGTATGTCATTCCGGCATGCGTTTTTGCGGATCTCGATTTCACCGATACATTGACCTATCGAGCCACTCTGGCGAATGGCGATCCGCTACCGAAGTGGCTGACGTTCGACCCCGTGACGCTGACGTTCTCAGGAACGCCGCCCAAGGGCGAAGAGTGCGTTATTCATATCAACGTGATCGCCACCGACGAACACAACGCTACGGCCGTCGATCAGTTTGACCTTGTCATTGCCGAAGGCCATCACCATCACAGGTTCGATGGCGGCGAAGCGAACGGCGGGATGGCTTCACATGAACACGATCTCGCCGCCGCAAACATCAGTGGCGACCTGCCGGCGGGAGCCAGCAACGGTGCTTCCGATGATAGGGAACACACGAGCCACAAATTCGAGGCGAGAGAGTCCGATTCCGCCAATTGCAGCGAGATATGCTCCCACCGGGCAACACCGGCCGATGACCAAAGCCAGACATCGTCAAGGAAAGTCGCTTCATCGTCTGTGAGTGAGCATGTGTCATATGACACATCGCCGACAGCCGTGCACTCCAGCGGCGGCGACACGCGCGCGCATGGACCGGCCTATACCTCGGTTCTTGCCGATCTTGATTCGGGTATGCCGGAATCCGCCGGTCTGCGCACAAACTGGTCACGCATGACATTCGACGATTCAAGCCAAGCCAACGGGACGCACACTCACTTTGTCACAACCAGCCATAGCGTGACGTTTACATGGAACAACGGTTTCGTAAATCAGCGTGATGCGCCGGGCATCGATAGTTTCGTTTTCAGATCGGATCTGGGGCGGGACACGACTGGCGGTGTCCGCTCGGCTTCGGAGGTGATACAGACCGGACGGTCGGGAGACGACGACGCACTTCACCTCTCAGACCTTTTCCATGCCACGGAAAGCTTCGATCTGTTCACAGCCCACGGCGAGCAGGGCGCGACACAGCTCACGTCCTCGGTGGAGATTCGTGTGCATCAGAGCGATTTTCACCTGGTTTAGCTCGAGATCTTTGCGCGCGGGGACGGTCCGGAATGCTCTTCCGTTAATGCGCCACATGGCTTAAAGCACGGCCGAAACCTCGTTCCAGGCACCGTGCGCATATGATCCGTCTCGACAATATCAGCAAGCAAAATGGCCACCAGATTCTCTTCATTGAGGCCTCCGCCGCTCTCCAGAAAGGAGAAAAGGTCGGACTCGTAGGCCCGAACGGGTCGGGGAAGACGACGCTTTTCCGGATGATCACCGGTCAGGAACTGCCCGACGAAGGCCAGATGGTGGTCGAACGGGGCGTTACCATCGGTTACTTCAGCCAGGATGTCGGCGAGATGTCCGGCCGCAGCGCCGTGTCCGAGGTGATGGACGGCGCCGGGCCGGTGGCTGAGGTTGCTGCCGAACTGAAGGAACTGGAGACCGCGATGGCGGACCCGGACCGAGCCGATGAAATGGAAGCCATCATTGAGCGCTACGGAGAAGTCCAACACCGCTTCGAAGAACTTGATGGCTACGCGCTCGAAGGCCGGGCGCGAGAAGTCCTGAGCGGTTTGAGTTTCAGCCAGGAGATGATGGACGGAGACGTGGGCGCGCTGTCGGGCGGCTGGAAGATGCGCGTGGCTCTGGCCCGCATCCTCCTGATGCGTCCCGATGCCATGCTGCTGGACGAGCCGAGCAACCATCTCGATCTGGAAAGCCTGATCTGGCTGGAGGAGTTTCTCAAAGGCTACGAAGGCGGCTTGCTGATGACCTCGCATGACCGCGAGTTCATGAACCGCATTATCAACAAGGTGGTGGAGATCGACGGCGGCGGGCTGACGTCTTATTCGGGCAACTACGAATTCTATGAGCAGCAGCGTGCGCTGAGTGAAAAGCAGCAGCAGGCTCAGTTCGAACGCCAGCAGGCGATGCTCGCCAAGGAAATCAAGTTCATCGAGCGTTTCAAGGCTCGCGCGTCTCATGCCGCGCAAGTGCAGAGCCGCGTGAAAAAGCTGGACAAGATCGAACGGGTCGAGCCGCCCAAGCGCCGCCAGACGATTGCTTTCGATTTTCTGCCCGCACCGCGCTCCGGCGAAGATGTCGTGAGCCTGAAGAATGTCGACAAGGGCTACGGCAGCCGGAGCATCTATGAGGGCTTGGATTTCCAGATCCGCCGCCGCGAGCGCTGGTGTGTCATGGGCATCAATGGCGCGGGTAAATCCACGCTGTTGAAACTTGTGACCGGCTCAACCGAACCGGACAACGGAACAGTTGCCGTGGGTGGAAGCGTGAAGATGGGTTACTTCGCCCAGCACGCGATGGACCTTCTCGATGGCGAACGTACGGTGTTTGCCGAACTGGAATATTCCTTTCCGCAGGCGGGGCAGGGCTCGCTGCGCGCGCTTGCAGGGTGCTTCGGATTTTCCGGCGACGACGTGGAGAAGAGGTGCCGGGTGCTGTCAGGGGGCGAGAAGGCGCGGCTTGTGATGGCGAAGATGCTGTTCGACCCGCCGAATTTCCTGGTGCTGGACGAGCCCACCAACCATCTCGACATGGCGACGAAGGAAATGCTGGTTACCGCGCTGTCGGAATACGAAGGCACCATGCTGTTCGTCTCGCATGACCGTCACTTTCTCGCTGCACTGTCGAACCGGGTGCTGGAATTGACGCCCGAGGGCATTCACCAGTACGGCGGCGGCTATACCGAGTATGTGGCGCGCACCGGCCACGAGGCTCCCGGTTTGCGGAGCTGAGGCGAAAGCCGGTGCCTAAGGGTTGTCATGCCGTTGGGGCAGGCTTCCCGAACTCGGCCTCGAATTTGTTCTCGGCTGTCACCCAGTCGTCGGCATCGGCCGGCGGCTCGCCTTTTTCGGTAATGTTCGGCCAGACGCGTGACATCTCGCGGTTGAATGGAATCCAGGCCGCCGCATCCGGCGTGGTGTCGGCGCGTATCGCATCGGCCGGACATTCCGGCTCGCACACGCCGCAATCGATGCAGACGTCCGGATCGATCACCAGCATCTTGTCGCCTTCATAGAAGCAGTCGACGGGACAGACCTCGACGCAATCCATGAACTTGCAGCGCACGCACGCTTCCGTCACGACGTAAGTCATCGGTCTAATCTCGCTTTGGATTACTGAAGGTGGCTAAACAACGTCGGCGAACGACTGGCCGTGCATATCGATGTTCAGGCCCTCCATGGCGAGATCGCTGACCTCACCGCCCATCGCTTTCAGACTTTCCTCGCGGATCAGCGACATCAGCCCACGGCGCAAAGCGAGAAACTCCGAAGACATCATCATCGACTGCTGACGGGGACGCTCGAGTGGGATGGCGATCTCGGCCTTGATGGAGCCGGGTCGCGCGGTCATGCAATAAACCCGGTCCGACAGAAAGATCGCCTCGTCAATGTCGTGGGTCACGAACAGCACGGAAATCTTCAGGCGCTGCCACATGTTGGTGAGAATCTGCTGCATGATCACGCGCGTCTGTGCATCGAGCGCGCCGAACGGCTCGTCCAGCAGCAGAACCTTCGGTCCCGTCGCGAGCGCCCGGACGATGCCGACGCGCTGTTTCATGCCGCCGGACAAGCGATCGGGATACTGGTTCTCGAATGCGAGCAGGCCGGTGATGCCGAGGAGCGTGCGCGCCGCGCGTTCACGGCTTGATTTGTCAACGTGCTTCATCTTGAGGCCGAACTCGACGTTTTCGCGCACGGTCTTCCACGGAAATAACGAATACTGCTGAAACACCATGCCGCGTTCGGCGCTCGGGCCTTTCACCGGCTCATCATCGACGGTCACGACACCACGGGTCGGCTTCAGAAAGCCCGCCACCGCATTGAGCAGGGTGGATTTGCCGCAACCCGACGGGCCGATGATCGATACGAATTCGCCGGGATTGACGTGGATCGCCGCACTGGTCACGGCCTCGACCGGGCCGTCCAGCGTATCGTAGCTCAGGGCAAAATCCCTGACGTCGATCCGGCCTTTGGATGTGTCGCTTGCTGATTTTCCGCTCATGATCTGTTCCAAGGCATGAGGATATGTCCAATTCCGCGGATCAGGGCGCTCGACCCCAGTCCAAGCACACCGATGGCAATCATGCCGAGCGCGATGTCGGCGTATTGGACCAGCGAGTAGGCCTCCCAGGTGAAGTAACCGATGCCGTACTGGCCTGAGATCATTTCCGCTGCGATCAATGAGACCCATGCGACACCCATGCCGACGGTGAGGCCGGTGAAGATATGCGGCAGCGACGCCGGGAAATAAACTTCACGAAAGATCGACGTCTCACGCGCGCCGAGGCACTGCGAGGCGCGCACAAGAACGGGATCGACCATCGACATGCCATGGAGCGTGTTGATCAACACCGGAAAGAACGAGCCGAGGAAGGTGATGAAAATGATGCTTCCTTCGTTCGTCGGCCACAGCATGATCGACATCGGAACCCACGCAATTGCGGGAATCGGGCGGAGGATCTCCGAGACCGGGAAGATGATTTCACGCGCCAGCCGGAAACGGCCCATGATCAGTCCGAGAGGCACAGCGACGATCGCGGCGAGTACAAACCCGAAAAAGATTCGCCGGCAGCTCAGGAGAACGTGGGTGAAGAATTTAGTGTCGTGCATCGCCCGCGTAAAGCTATCGTAGACGAGTGCAGGTGTCGGGACATTGCCGAAACGGACATAGACGTTGACGCGGTATTTCGTCAGCAGATGCCAGGCCAGCAGAAAAATGAGGATCGAGACGAAGCCAATGACCGTTGCACGAATCTTGTCCCGATGCAGTGACAGCCATCGGAGCGAGAGGGCGGCGAAGCGGCTGATTTGAGCACCGAGTGCCGGAGGCGACGCCGGAACTGCCGGCGCCACCTCACTCGCGAACTGCGGGTCCATCAGATCGTCGTTCCGACGCCGAAGGGCAGCATTCTCCACGTTCAACCTCCGCTAACGACAGACTTCAGAGCTTCGTCGAAGCCGAGCACCTTGCCCTTGATCTTGGTGGCGTAGGCTTCGGCATCTTTCTTCAGCAGGAACGGCGCGATCTCGCTTTTGTCGGCGGCGACTGCGAAGAAGGCCTGGTCGGCGAACAGCTTGATACCGCGCGCGGTATCGAAGACGTAAGCGACGTTGATCTTCTTGCCCTTCGCTTTGATGCCGGCATAAGCGCCCAGCGTGCAGGATGCGCTGCTGTAGGGTTCTATCTTTTCGCCATCGACCCAGATTTCACCGGCCTTGCGCGGATCGGTCACTGGCTTCTTGCAGAACTTGTCTTCGCCTGAAATTTCGTAGTTCTTCGTGCTCTTGAGCTGGGCGTCGTAGTCGAGTTTCAGCTCTGCGTAGGCTTTGCGGATATAGCTGTCGTCGACCCACTTCTTGGTGTCGAACTCCTTCATCCGCCCAAGATTTTGCAGAACCTTGACGTCGGTTGCGGCTGCATCGATCAGGGCGGGCTTTATGGTCGGGTCGGTCGTCATGTTGCCGCTCGGCCCGAGGAAGATGTAGACGACTTCTTTGTTGATGCCGGTCCATTCCTGAATCTTTTCCGCTGCGAGCTGCGGATCGGCGCGCAGCCATTCGTTGGCAGCAACAATCGCCTTGACGTATGCGACGACCACTTCCGGATACTTCTCGGCGAAATCGGTGCGTACCACGACGCCGTGCCAGGTCGGCAGATTGGTCTCGACGCCGTCGAAGATCTTGCGTGCGAAGCCCCGGAACGGCAGCAACTCGGCAAACGGTACGAAGTCGGCGTGCGCGTCGATCTTCTTTTCTTGCAGATTGGTGGAGCCGACTTCCGGGCTCTGGCTAACCAGCTGGAAATAGTCAGCCGGCCATCCGCGATCCTGCATCGCCTTCAGAACCATGCCATGCGCGGCGGAGCCGAACGGCACGCTGACAAGCTTGCCCTTCAAGTCGGAGAGTTCGTAATAGGGCGAGTCCTTGTGCACGACCATGCCATTGCCGGACCCGTCCATGCTGTAGGCTGCAACCGCGATCAGGCGGCTCTTGCTTTCAGGGTTGCTCTCGAAGGTGAAGCCATTCACCACCAGCGGATAGTCGCCCATGCCGCCGAACTGCAGCTTGTTCGCCATCATGCCGTTGGTGACGGGTGGACCCGACGTGAAGTTCTGCCATTCGAACTCGAACTTGATGTTCGCGTACTTGCCGTCCTTCGGCAGATATTTCTCCAGCAGGTGAAGCTGGCGGATGATGACGCCAGAGGTGGCCGTGTTCGTGGTGGTGTCCTGCGTGCCGATTCCGATCTTCACTACGGTCTGCGCGCTGGCCGAATTGGCGAAGACCAGCATCGCTGCGGTGACAGTGGAGGCTAAAAAACTACGGTAACCAAAATTTTGAACCATGACAGACCCCTCTCGATGTTTGATGTGCCCCGGGGCATTTCTCCCTGCTTTTTGACATCCTTGGGGGATACGTCCGCTCGGGCAAACATCGCGTCGCGCCAGAGGTCGATTAGTTGCACCGAAAGGGCTGCTGCTTAGTCCTTGAGCAATTCTGCGCCTCAGCGCCACATCGGTAGGCAATGTGGTCAATCGCCCTGGCCTTTCATCTCCTGAAGCGCGTCAAGCCGGCGGACGATGATCCGCGACTTGCGCGAAATCACCACGTCTTTCTCCTGCATTCGCTTGAGGCTGATCGTGACCCACTGGCGGGTTGCTCCGACCATGTGTGCAAGGTCTGCATGAGTGAAGGCCGCGCCGATCAGGACCCCTTCCGGGTCTTTCACGCCGTACAGTTCGACAAGATGGAGCAGTAGGTGCGCCAACCGCTCGGTGATCGAGCGCGTGCCGAGCATCTGGGCCAGCGCCGAATAACATTTGCCCTTGAAGGTCAAACCTTCAATCAGGCCGATTGCGAGATTGGGAACTTCAACCACCAGCGACCGCAGTTCCTTGCCGGGAAGCTGCACCACGCTGCAGTTACTGGTCGCGACGCCAGACCATTGATGCACGCCGGACCCGAACACTTCCGGTCCGCCCACAAAGTTGCCCGGATGCCAGTAGGCAAGGGTGATCTCGCGTCCCGAAGGTGCTGTGTAGAACACGCGCACACGGCCGGTCTCGATCAGATAAATTCCGTCGTGCTTCGCGCCCTGATTGAACAACGTCTGGCCGCGATAAAGAACCTTGCGGCGGCCTTTCTTGAGAACGATTTCGCGTTCGTGCAGCGACAGCGTTTCGAACAGCGAGGGTGCGCCACCCAATGATCCCGAACTCTCCGTCAGCAACAGCGATTGGTTACCGGCGGACGCCGTCGCCGGTGTTCGTTGCATGGGAGTTCCGCGCCCCGCTCCGGCATTGACTGCTGCATAGATTTGCATTGCGCGCTCCAGACTTTAAAATCGGTCTAAATTGCGGAGCAAACCTCATGCCAGTTCAGGCCTTGTGACATTAAGTCTCACAGCGTGTGGACGTTAAGCGGCGACGTTAATCTTGGACATCAGGAGGCGGCGTCGCTGAGTCCGGTCAGAAAGGCCCACGGGTAAATTCCGCGCGCGTGACCATCGGAGAACGCAATATTGATCGCGTATCCGCCCATGAAAGAGAACTGTTCGATCGTAACTCCGTCGAACCGTTCGGGAAATACGCCATCGATTCGTGCCCGTGTGCAGTGAGCACATTTGCAAGCGGCGCGCATGCGCTCCGCCTTCAGTTCGATGTCGCCGCCCTCCGCATAGGTGAGACGCAGATAGCCGTGATCGTCGCTGATTGTGATCAGCTTTGGCGCGGCAACAAAGGCGGGCGATTCGGCGAGCTGTGACACGTCGGTTTCTCCAAGTTTGCGATCAGATCATCGAACTGTGCTGACCGCGAGCAATTAGTTGCTCCGGAGCATGGCGTCCTGCTCAAAGCCGCTTTCTTGGCAATTCTTTGCTTGTGAGAATGGGTTGCCATTTTCCAGTCTGCGCGGAGACGATCGCGCGCCAGCCAAGGCGCTTCGGCCAGCGCCCTGGATACACACCTCATGCTGTTACGGCAGTTCTCGACGGCAACATCGTGGGTGAGTCAGTATCTACCGGGCCTCGCGATATGCGCTTTGCTTGCGGTGATGGCGACCGGCGTTGCGATGTGGGGCGGAAGCAGCGTGGTCTTGGCCTTGCTGGGCGCCATCGCGGTCGCGTCGCTGTGGCCGCCATCGGCCATATTCTTGCCGGGCATCAACGTCGCGGGCAAGCATGTGTTGAGGGTAGGGGTTGCGCTGCTCGGCTTCCAGATATCGGCGGCAACACTGCAGGTGCTGGACGTTACGACTATCGCTGTCCTTGCGACGAACGTCGCGGTCATTCTGATCGCGGGTTTGATTATCGGTCCGATGCTTGGAATCGATCGCGATCTGTCGGTTATTGCAGCAGCCTCTGTCGCGATCTGCGGGGCATCTGCTGCTGCTGCCTTCGCGATTGTCCTGACGCGCGATGAGTCGAGCAAATACAACGTGGCCTGCACGATCGGCGCGGTCAGCTTGTTAAGCTCGGTGGCGATGCTGGTCTATCCGCCGCTTGTCCACCTCTTGGGTCTGGATGCGGCAGCAGGAGGAATTCTGCTCGGTGGAACGATTCACGAAGTCGCCCACGCCGTAGCGGCTGGCTACAGCGTCGATTCTGCGACCGGTGAGGTTGCGACGATGGCAAAACTTCTTCGCGTGGCAATGCTTGCGCCGGCATCGATTCTGGTTGCGCTTATGCGGACTGCGCCATCCGAACGAACGGCGGTGCCATTGCCACCATTGTTCCTGCTGGGATTCGTCGCCTTCGCATTGTTCAACGTGTCGGGCCTTGTCCCGTCATCGGTCCAGATGGCGGCTGCGCAGCTTTCGCGATTTTGTCTCGTGATGGCAATGGCTGCGATTGGCTTCACGTTGCCCTGGCGAAGCGTGAAGTCTTACGGCTGGCGTCCGATCGCGTTGCTGTTGATTCTGTCGGCCATCCTGCTGACGCTCATGGTGGCGTTCGTGAGCGAGCACACGTTTTGAGCTTTGGATGTAAGCCTTCCAGTCAACAAAACTAATTTTGAAATTAATCGACCGGCGTTTCGGGTGCGCGATTGTCCGCGAAACATTTTGGATCGACACTCACATGCATCGATTCAGGAATGCAAGTTACCCAGTATTTATGGGCATTTTTGCTTCCTCGCCGCCGGCCACTGGTTGTTCCGGCACACGTGATTCTGGGAAACAGAAACAATGAGCGCATTCCATAGAGAGAAGGTTCTTTCGGTCCGGCACTGGACCGACACGCTTTTCAGCTTCACCGCCACGCGAAACTCAGCCTTTCGATTCCAGAACGGGCAGTTTGCCATGATCGGCCTCGAGGTCGATGGGCGGCCGCTGTTGCGCGCTTACAGCATGGCGAGCGCCAATCACGAGGAAGAGCTGGAGTTTTTCAGTATCAAGGTTGCCGACGGACCTCTGACCTCGCGGCTTCAGCAGATCAAGCAGGGCGACACCATTCTGGTCGGCCGCAAAGCGACCGGCACGCTGATCACCGACAATCTGATCGTGGGCAAGCGGCTGCTGTTGCTGTCGACCGGCACCGGTCTCGCCCCGTTCGCCAGCCTGATCAAGGATCCCGATGTCTACGAGCGGTTCGAGACGGTTGTGCTGGTCCACGGCTGCCGGCAGGTCTCCGAACTGGCCTATGGCGAGCAACTGGTAGCGACCCTCGGTGAGGATGAGTTCTTCGGGCCATTGATGCGCGAGAAGTTCATCTATTACCCGACGGTGACGCGCGAGCCGTTCCGGAATCGGGGTCGCATCACGGATCTGATCACCTCGGCGAAGTTGTTCGGCGATATCGGGCTGCCCCCGCTGGATATCGAGACCGACCGGCTCATGCTCTGCGGCAGTCCCGGCATGCTTGAAGACCTGCGAAAGGCCTTCGATGAGCGCGGCTTCCTTGAAGGAAACCACAGCGAACCGGGGCATTTCGTTATCGAAAAAGCGTTCGTCGAACGATAGGTGAGGTGTTTCATCATGCTGACAACTAATTGCTATCTCCCGCAACCGACCTGATCAATTCTGCATCAAGACCACTTCCAGATCGTCTGGAATGGAAATTGCTTCGACGAAGACGTGAGGAACCTGTGATGGCGATGGATGAAATTGTCGACGGACTTTCGGAGGTCTCTTGCGATGTTCTCGTGATCGGGGGCGGAACCGCCGGCCCGATGGCGGCGCTGAAGGCGAAGCTCAAGAACCCGAAGGCCAATGTGGTTCTGCTCGAAAAGGCGAACGTGAAGCGCTCCGGCGCGATCTCGATGGGAATGGACGGCTTGAACAATGCCGTCATCCCCGGCTACGCGACGCCGGAGCAGTACACCAAGGAAATCACCATCGCCAACGACGGCATCGTCGATCAAAAGGCGGTCTACAAATATGCCGAGCGTTGCTACTCGATCATCGAGGAACTCGACAGCTACGGCATCCGCTTTCTGAAGAACGAGAACGGCGATTATTCCGTGAAGAAGGTCCATCACATCGGCACTTATGTGCTGCCGATGCCGAATGGCGAGACGGTCAAGAAGGCGATCTACCGCCAGTTGCGCCGCGCCCGAATTCTGATCTCGAATCGCTACATGGCGACGCGGCTGCTGACGGGTAGCGATGGCCGCATCGCCGGTGCGATCAGCGTCAACACGCGCACCGCCGAAATTCTGGTGATCAAGGCCAAGGCGGTGATCCTGTGCATGGGAGCCGCCGGCCGGCTGGGTCTTCCGACCTCGGGCTATATGTTCGGCACATACGAGAACGCGGCGAATTCCGGCGACGGCTACGCGATGGCGTATCACGCCGGTGCGGCACTGGCGAACCTCGAATGCTTTCAGATCAATCCCTTGATCAAGGACTATAACGGTCCCGCCTGCGCCTATGTCGCCGGTCCGTTCGGCGCGTTCACCGCGAACAACGAAGGCTCGCGCTTTATTGAATGCGATTACTGGTCGGGACAGATGATGCTCGAATTCTACAACGAGCTTCAATCGGGCAAGGGGCCTGTCTTCCTGCAGCTGAGCCATCTTCACGAGAAGACCATCGAGGAAATCGAATCGACGCTTCACAAGGTGGAACGTCCGACGCGTGGACGATTTCAGGAGGGACGCGGTCAAGACTATCGCCGCGAATCGATCGAGATGCATATCTCGGAAATCGGCTTCTGCTCAGGTCACAGCGCGTCCGGCGTGTTCGTCGATGAATTCGCGCGGACCACGGTGCCGGGCCTTTATGCCGCCGGTGATATGGCGAGCGTGCCGCACAACTACATGCTCGGCGCCTTCACCAACGGCTCGGTCGCCGGCGAAGACGCGATGGAATATGCCGACAACAACGACTTCGCGAAATTCGACGCCGCGGATATCGCGAAGGAGAGGGAGCGCGTGCTTGCGCCGACCAAGCGCGAGGACGGAATTCCACCGAACCAGATCGAATACAAGGCGCGCCGGTTGGTGAACGACTATCTTCAGCCGCCGAAGGTGACGCGTAAATTCGAATTGGGACAGAGGCGCTTGGCGGAGGTGCGCGACGATATGGAAAATCACATGATCGCGCGCAACTCACACGAATTGCTGCGCGCACTCGAGACGCAATCGATTGTCGACTGCGCCGACATGGCGGCGTTCGCCTCATTGCACCGGACTGAAAGCCGCTGGGGTCTCTATCACCTGCGGACAGACTATCCGGAGAAGGATAACGAGAACTGGTTCTGCCATTCGCTTTTGAGCAAGAAGAATGGACAAATGACGGGCGAGAAGCGCGAGGTGCAGCCCTACATCGTTCCCATCGCGGACGATGAAAAGGACCTTTACGACAAGCAGCGTATTCGCGCCAGCGCCTGATCGTTCAACAGGAATTCTCCGAAGGAAGGAGCTAACCGATGCCTCTCGCAAGTTACGAAACATCCGTGCCGGTGGTCGTCGATGACGCCAAGTGCATCGCCGACAAGGGGTGCACCGTTTGCGTCGACGTTTGCCCGCTCGATGTGCTGCGTATCAGCGACACGACCGGAAAGGCCTACATGGCCTACGATGAATGCTGGTACTGCATGCCGTGCGAGGCCGATTGCCCGACCGGCGCCGTCACGGTCAACATTCCCTATCTTCTCAGGTGAGCCATGGCTGGACCGTTCGAATCCTATGACGACCTCGATGATGCTGATGATCGCCTTCAAGCGGCGGACCCTGCGGAGCGCCGCGTTGCGATCATTGCGCTGGGACATTCCGGCGATCCTGCTGCGGTGGGGCATCTCGCCGGAATGACGGCGGACCCCGATCCCGGCGTGCGGCAGCAAGTGGCGCTGGCGCTGGGCGAATTCGATGGACCCGATACGGCTGCTGCCCTCGCGAAGGTTGTGGTCGATCCGGAACAAGCCGTGGCGACGGCTGCCGCAGACAGCATGGCGGAACTGAAGGATCCGGCATGCGCCGATGCGATCCTGCCGCTCGTCAGCCATCCGCACGCATTTGTCCGGATGGCAGCGCTACGGTCGCTGAAGGAATTGCGCCGCAAAGATTCGCTAAAGCCCGCGCTTGACGCATTGCGCGATGTCGATGCATCGGTGCGCGTTCAAGCCATTGGCGTCATCGGCTTCCTCAAACTGGAAGAATCTATTCCCGCGCTGACGTCCGCGACCACGGACGCCGATCCGCATGTGAGGCGGGCCGCGGTCAGCGCGCTCGCGTTCTCCCACATGAAGTCGGCGGCGGACTCGATCACGCGGGCTTTGGCCGATACCGACTGGATGGTTCGCGAAGTCGCCGCCGAGACAATCGGCACGAATGTGAACGGTGCCAACGCAGCCGATCCGCTCATCAATGCCTTGTCGGACGAGTTCTGGCAGGTTCGTCTGAAAGCGGTGCGCAGCCTCGGTAAGATGAAGGTTGTGCGCGCAGTCACGGCCATCGGGGCCTGTGTGACGCACACGCAAGCCAATCTGCGCAAGGAAAGCGCCGCAGCGCTCGGCGAAATCGCCGATCCAGCCGGTCAGATATTCCTGGAGCCCATTCTCGATGATGGCGATCCTGAAGTCAGGAAAAATGCGCGCTGGGCGATGCAGCAGATATTGTCGGTCAAGACCGCGTTAAAATCCTGAACGCGGTTCGCTGAGGGCGGTCCAAGGCCGAAGCGTGTATGTAAGCGATGGTATGAGCGCGACCCGGCGCAACAGTCAGTTACCGGTGAGGCGGGATAGCGAACGGAAGGGAAAGCAGCTGCTCCATCGTCGCGCTGCAGCAACTCGATTTGGCGGCCGACATATATTTTAGTTATTCCAGAAATATAGTTGACCGCGTTTTTCAGGAGGTGCATGATCGTCACCATGAAAATCGACGATGCAGCCGCCCGACTTGAAGCGCTTGGAAGTCCGACGCGATTGAAAATCTATCGCGCTTTGGTGCGCGCCGGGCACGCCGGCATGCCGGTCGGCCGGCTTGGCGAAAAGCTCAAAGTCGCGGGTTCGACGATGTCCTATCATCTGAAGGCACTCATGTCGGTCGGCTTGATCAAGCAAGAGAGAGATGGGGTAACCCTTATTTGCCACGCAAATTTTGACACGATGCAGGGTCTGGTGGATTTCCTGGTCGCTGAGTGTTGCGCTGACGAAGTTGCTGCAGGATGCAACGACGAAAAAAGCGCGGCGTGATTTTTCGGGCTTTAATTTCGATAAATCCAGAAATACAGGAGAGTTGAATGGCCGAAACAAAAACAGTCGCAATTGTCGGAGCAGGGCCGGTTGGGTTGGCTGCGGCTGCCCATGTTTTCGAACGCGGAATGACGCCCGTTGTATTGGAGGCCGGCGATTCGGCCGGTCACGCAATCAGACAGTGGAAGCATGTGCAGTTGTTCTCGCCGTGGGAATACAATGTCGATCGCGCGGCCGAACGGCTGCTTGCGGCGACTGGTTGGAACTCTCCCGATCCGCACGTCTACCCGACCGGCGGCGAATTCCTTGAACGCTATCTCGAGCCGTTGGCAACCAAGACGCCGCTCAAGGACGTCATCCGGACATCGAGCCGCGTGACCGCGATCGGCCGTGTCGGTTTCGACAAGGTCAAGACCAAGGGGCGGGAGGCCGCGCCGTTCGAGATACGATATCAGAACGGGCAGGGGCCAAAGATTCTGCAAGCGGACGCCCTGATCGACGCCTCCGGGACATGGTCATCGCCTAATCCCGCTGGCACGAACGGTCTCGTTGCTATTGGCGAAAAGGAGCTTGCCGGCAAGATTGCCTACGCCATGCCCGATGTGCTCGGCGCAGTACGAGGCCGCTACGCCGGCAAAACCATTGCGGTACTCGGCTCTGGTCACTCGGCGATCGGCACGCTGATCGAACTCGCTGCGCTGAAGGATCAAGCGCCAGGTACCGAGGTGATCTGGCTGCTGCGTGGCAACGATCCGGCAAAGGCTTTCGGTGGCGGTGCCAACGACAAGCTGGCAGCCCGTGGCGAGCTCGGCAGCATGTTCGCCAAACTGGTTTTGGACGGAAAGATACGCGTCGAGTCCGGTTTCGGCGTGACCCACTTCTCCAGCTCCACGGACAAGTTGCGTATCGGCAGTGGCTCTGCCTGTTGCGGCCGTCATGTCATCGTCGATGAACTGATCGTGGCGACTGGCTTCCGGCCCAATCTCGATTTCGTGGCCGAACTCCGCACCCGCCTGGATCCCGTGATCGAGGCGCCGGTAGCGCTGGCACCCTTGATCGATCCCAACGAGCACAGCTGCGGTACCGTGCGCCCGCACGGCGCGCGGGAGCTTGCCCAGGACGAACCCGGCTTCTACTTCGCGGGCATGAAATCATACGGCCGCGCGCCAACATTCCTGATGATCACCGGCTATGAGCAAGTCCGGTCAATCGCGGCCGACATTGCTGGCGACCGAGAAGCTGCGGAACGGGTCGAGCTGGTGCTGCCCGAAACCGGGGTCTGCACGCGCGCTGCTGTGGAAACGGGTTCTGCAGGTTGCTGCGGTGGATCTGCACCGGCCGGTGTTGACGCCTGCTGTGCGGACGATGCCTCCGCCAAGGAAGCAGGTCAGGCGGGTTGCGGTTGTTCGTCTGGAGTGAAGTGAGCCAAATGCATAGGCACAACTTGGATGGGCGGTCAGTCATTCTAGCGATGTGCCTCGGCCAGCTCGGCAGCTTGCTTCCGCATGTGGTCGTGCCATCCGTCCTTGCTCAGTTTCTCATTCCGGAATGGCATTTAAGCGGCGCGCAAGCAGGGTTGTTGGCCGGCTCGTACGCTGCTGGCTATATGGCCGCGGTCCCGGTTCTGGCAACACTTACCGATAGAATCGATGCGCGACGCATTTTGCTTGCCGGCTCGATACTGAGCGGACTCGCAACGTTGTTGTTCGGGCTCTTTGCTGAGGGATTATGGTCGGGGGCTTTATTGTGGAGCATCGCCGGCGTGGGCTTTGCGGGTGCCTATATGCCCGGTCTCAAGGCGCTGACCGATCGGCTGGCACCCGGAGATTCATCACGCGCCGTCACGCTGTACACATCGAGTTTTTCGTTAGGCGTAGGGCTATCCTTTCTTGTCTCTCAGCTTGTCGCGGAGATTTGGGGTTGGCGTGCATCGTTTCTTGTAACCGCCGTTGGTCCGCTTGCGATGGTGGCGGTGTGTTTCCTGCTGCGGCCGGTCAAGCCGAAGCCCGTAACAGGTCGCCTTATAAATTTCGCGCCGGTGATCCGGAACAAGCCTGCGATGGGTTTCGTGCTTGGATATGGCGCGCACTGCTTTGAGCTCTACGGCATCCGAACCTGGCTTGTGGCGTTCTGGACATTTGTTGCCATGAGAAACGAAGGTTCAGCCATTCTCACGCCTATCGTCATAAGTGTTTTGTTTTCCGTGCTCGCTATGCCAGCCAGCATTGTGGGGAACGAGATCGCGCTCAAGGTTGGTCGCCACCGCGCCGTCACCGCAATCATGTGCGGTTCGGCGTTTGTCGCGCTGCTGATCGGTGTGTTTTCCGATAAGTCGCCATGGGTGTTGCTGCCGTTGATTTTGATCTACGCCATCACCGTTCCCGCCGATTCCGGCGCGCTAACCGCAGGCATGACGATGGCGGCAAATCCTGACAATCGCGGAGCAACCATGGCAATGCATTCGACAGTCGGCTTCGGCCTATCTGCGTTGGGCGCGTGGGGCGTCGGCGTTGCGTTGGATCTTGCCGGCGGGCCGCTCTCGGCATCCGCATGGTTGGCCGCTTTCTGCGTTTTAGCAGCAGGAATTCTAACGGGTCCTCTAGCACTTTATTGGTCTAGAGCCCCTCGTGCGTCCTAGGTTGTTTCAACTATTGTCAACTCCTCCGAATACGCGGCTCCGTCCAAAGGCAATCTGAGTGAAACACAGTCAGCTTCCGATCATCCTCGCGCTCGGCACGACGCAGACGCTTGCGTGGGCATCAAGCTACTACCTGCCGGCGATCCTTGCCGATCCGATTGCACGCGAACTCGGCATTTCGAGCAACTGGTTTTTTGCTGCGTTCTCGGCGTCACTGGTGGTCTCCGGCTTGCTCGGGCCACGCGTCGGCCGCCAGATCGACCGCGTTGGAGGACGTCAGGTTCTCTCGGCATCGAATGTCATCCTTGCGGGTGGTCTTGCGCTGCTCGGGGCATCAACCACACTGTGGATGCTCGGCGCGGCGTGGCTGCTGCTAGGTGTCGGCATGGGATTGGGTCTGTACGACGCTGCATTCGGCGCACTTGGGCGGATCTACGGCGACAAGGCCCGGCGCGCTATCACAGGCATCACCTTGCTGGCTGGATTCGCCAGCACGATCGGCTGGCCGCTCAGCGCGTTGGGTCTGGAAACGATCGGGTGGCGTTGGACATGCTATGGGTGGGCCATCGCTCACATCGTTATCGGTCTTCCGCTCAATCTGATCTTCCTGCCGCGGACCACGGTGCATGATGACACCGATCTCAAACCCGTAAAGCCGCACATTCCAATCGACCGCACGATGGTCCTGTTGTCGTTTGCCTTCGCGGCTGCGTGGACAGTAACGTCAGCGATGGCGGCGCACCTTCCCCGTATTCTGGAAGCCCTCGGTGCATCAAGCGCACAGGCGGTCTTTGCGGGAGCCATGATCGGCCCTGCGCAGGTCGCAGCCCGGATTCTCGAAGCGGGATTCCTCAGCCGCTTTCCTCCAGTGCTCTCGACCAGGCTCGCTTGCCTGACTCATCCGATCGGAGCGTGTGTGATCGGAGTGTTCGGGGGGCCAGCGGCCGCAGTGTTCGCGCTGCTGCACGGAGCTGGTAACGGCATCCTGACGATCGCGCGCGGTACGCTGCCGCTGTCCATCTTTGGTCCGAAGGACTACGGCTACCGCCTGGGATTGTTGGGTGCGCCGTCGCGTATCTGCCAAGCGTTGGCGCCCTTAGGATTCGGACTGCTGATCGAACCGCTCGGCGGTCGGGTGCTGATCGTCTCGTCGTTGCTCAGCCTCGCCGCGTTGGGAGCCTTGCTGCTGCTACCTAGGCAGCCGGCCAAAGCCGTTAGCGAGGTACATACGAATGAATGCAGGAATATCTAAGTCTAGGGCACGCGTAATCTACTCCTTTAAGTCCATGGAGTATGATTTCGGATCGATTTGATGATTGACCGACGCGCGCCGCGCGTGTGCAGCCGGACTTTCGGTGCACCATGTGCGCTCTGAAAGTGCATGCGGGTGATTTTCGCTTCCAATCGGAATGTGTATGGTCTTAGAAGAACCAGGTTTTGGCAGCTCGGTCGCAGGAAATTCCTCTATCGATCCAATCACGTATGGGATCAATAGGAGGAAAAATAGATTAGTAAAATTAATAGCTTAGACTGGAAATTCTCCGTCGCCCCCATGATGGATTGGAACGAGAGTGCAATCCCCTCAATCGGTTAGAGGTCGGCGTGTGCAATATGTGTGCACCGAGAGATCAAAGATAATCTGGAGAGAGCCAACGTGAGCAGGCTGAATTAAACGCGCGGTGGCGTCAGTGTGACCCGATTTTTGATAGAGCGTGACCTTAAATTAGTCAGCAGTCGGTCGTTTTGCGCGTCCTTGGTCCAGTTAGGGTGCTTGGAACACCATCAAAACTGCTTGTGGAACGGCCTCGCATTTGGCACGCTATTGCTTTGGTGATTGTCGAGGATGTGATGATCAAAGCAACTTTTCAGACGATGTTTGCAGTTGCCGTTTTGCTTGTCGTTGTCTCGGCAGACAAGGCGCTGGCCTTTGGCGATGAGCCACGTTGGCCCGGATTCGGATACAGTTACGAGCCGGCCATAGCGTCTGGCTGCTGGAAATGGAATTGGCAGCAATACAGCTGGTATGACCACTGTCCAGTCTACGTCCACCCGAAAGCCTACATGTACTCCAGAGGGCGTCCGGCTCTGCGAGTCAAAGGCTGACGCAGACTAGCTTTGCCCGATAAATAAAAGGACGTGCTGCAGTCAAATCGACTGGACGCACGCGTTGTTGGGCGCGCTGGGCGAGGGCGATCGGAGCTAGTAGCTCTTTAGGAAAGCGAAACCGAGCAGGCGACTGAGTTTCGGTTGCCAAAGTTCAGTTGCGCATTTCCGCGCAATCCATCCAGCCAAATTCCCTTGCCGGCGTAACGATAACCGACACCCATCGGCACCAATCGAACATAAGTAGCTTGGTGCGGCGCGGTATAAAGCCGCGCGGTCACAAGCTCACCCGCAACGCTAACGGCAATCGGGCAAATCGGGTATTCGCGACCGTTTTCGCAGGTCAAAACGATTTCCGAACAGCTGGCCAAATTGGCACCGGGCGACATTACCAGTCCGAGGTCAGCGGCCTGCGCGCTTGGCATGCCCGCGACCAAGATAGGTCCCATTACAGCTAAGATTTTGAAGTAAATGGAAAATTTGGCGCACATCGCAGCCCCCCAAAGATCAATAACCAATGGATTGATGAAATCAGCAGGCCTTGTCGGGGTCAATCCCGCGGAAACGGTCGATCCAAGGAAACCTCGACCGTGTCGATTTAACCACAGTTGCTGGTAACGTCGTATTTACCATAGCAGTTCCTTGACCGCCAACTGTTTGAAAGGGAGGATGTTTCTTAAGAATGTATTAAAGCGCCCTTTAAGGGTCGATTTTTATTCGCAGTAATTTTGAGGCATCGCCATGAATGGACCTTTTCAGGTTGCGCAAGCCAATAGTGCAGGACAGACCGCTGGTAAGCCTCCGGCGCACGTCGTAAAAATTGCGAAGCCCTTCAGTGAGCAATCCGTTGTCGTCGCATTAAGCTACGACGGAAGCATCAAGGCCGATCTATCGGCTATCGCCGGTGAAAAGATCACGCTTGTCCACATCGGCGAAAAGCTGATCATTCTTTTTGACAACAAGTCGACGATTACGCTCGAGCCATTCTTCGATTCAACTGGCAAGCCGCTCGACTCCATTACAGTGGAGGTTTCGCCAGGTCGCGATTTGACCGGCACCGAGTTCGCCGCGTTGTTTCCAGTCACGGAAGATCAGTCCGTGCTGCCTGCAGCCGGAGAAGGTGGAAACGCTCAGGCATCGGGTGCGAATTTCACAAGCGTCGGCGTCGATCCGTTGGCGCTCCCCGGACCGCTAGCTCTCCTCGGTCAGGAAGAACTGCCGAACTTTGTAATTACCAATCTGCTCACCCCCTTACTCATCGATGACACGCCGACTGCGGGTCAGGATACGTTTGCTCTCGACGAAGACGAGATTCCCGGCGCTGGCGGCAATCCTGGGGGCGTGAGCGATATCGTTGCGCCCGCGAGTTTTAGCGGCGTGCTGACTCATAACTTCGGTCTCGACGGTCCTGGCGACATCAATTTTTCCGCCATGGACGGCATCAGCCAGGTCATCAACGGCGTCACCGTTACGTTTGCGTGGAATCAGGCGACGCATACGCTGACCGCGAACGACGGCAGCCACGATGTCTTCAAAGTCGTCGTCACCGATCCAGCCACTGGCGCATATGAAGCGACTCTGTTGCACGCTCTGCATCACCATACCGACGCGCTCGCCGATAATACCGAAGCCAGCGACTCGTTCGATCTGACGTTTACCGTTGTCGATGGCAACGGCACTGCAACGAACGGGCATTTGCTGCTGGAAGTTAACGATGACACGCCGGTTGCGTTCGATACGCTAACCGGAAGTTTCGACGGGGAAGAATTTTTTGCCCGCAACATCGATGACGAAAATCAGGCAAACGGCATTTCCGGTGGACCGGGCGACGATGGCGATAGCACGTCGGTCTCGGGCGTTCTCGACATCTCGCCGGGCGCGGACGGACTTAAGGCGGTGGCGTTCACCGGTCTCGATGGTTTGCCGCATCTGACGGTGACCGCTGACGATGGTTCAAATCCTGTGTTGCGCGCCATCTACGTCGACGGTTCGGGGATCGGGACACCCGAAGATGTCACTCTGACATGGACGGCTGACGGTTTGGGTGGCGGCACGTTGACCGGCACCAGCGCCCACTTTGACGGCCTTGCAGGACACGACCCGGTCTTCACGCTGACGGTCGATGCATCCGGAAACTACACGTACACGGCGTTCGCGCCGCTTGACCACCCGCTGCACACCGACGGTGCCGAGGGCAGCACCCAGACTGCGTGGGAAGACAATCTCAATCTTGCCTTCACCTATACCGTGACGGATGGCGACGGTGACCGCGCCAGCGCGTTACTTACTATCAACGTCGATGACGATGTCCCGACGGTGGTTGCGGCCAGCGATATCGTTGCGGCTTCCATTGTTCTGGATGAGTCCGTCAATGCCGATCCAACCGATCCGGGAACGGCTCCGGACTCCGACGATACGGGCGTTGCCGCGCCATTTGGAAGCGCAGTCATCAGCGCGGGCGATATCGCGGGACTGTTTATCGATCAGGCCGGTGCCGACGGCGAATCTGCGCATTCGTTTGCGCTCACGCTGAAGGATGGCAATGGCGATGCTGTCAGCATCGGCGCGCCGCCTGTCGCGACCAATATGACCGTCACGGATGCCTTCAATTTGTATCCGGATGATTTGATCTATCTGCAAAAGGTCTCGGATACGCAAATCAATGGGATCATTGCGGGGCAGGACGGCACGCTCGGAAATTCCGACGATCAGCTGGCGCTCCGCTTTGTTATCGACCCCAGCACCGGCGCCATTACGGTCGAACAGTATCTGGCGGTTCATCACGATGTTGCCGGCTCGACGGCAGCCGCACATGACGACCTCACCTCGCTTCTTGTCGGTCAGGCAGGAGGTATTTTTGTTTCACACAGCTTGACGGATGGCGACGGTGACGTTGCCACAGCAACGTCCCAATCGGCGATCTCGATCTCGATCGAGGATGATGGCCCAAGCATTACTGTCAGTACGAACGAGACTTTCAGCGTTACACACGATGAGACGTTGTTGTTGCAGAGTCCGCCATTCGGCGACGACAACGACATTTTGTTTACATCCATCTTCAATGGGGTGAACAATCCAGGTCACGATCCGCAAGGCATTTTTGGCCTGCCGCTTGGCTATGCGCGCAGCGAGGGCTCGCCACTTGTTATCAGTGGCGTTGACTACGGCACTGACGGACCCGCCGGTTCCAATGCAAGCGTCTTCACGCTCACGCTGACGGACCCGGGCGATCAATCGGTCACCGGACCGATCGATTCAGGAATCAAGACGACGGATGGCCACCCCATTTTCCTCTTCGTCGAGAACGGTCTGATCGTTGGCCGCTATGACGGCGGTGACGGCGGCTCCGACGTTACCAATACTGGAAGCGATCCAGCGGCCTTTGCCGTCGCGATCGACCCCGTCACAGGCGTGGTTTCGGTTGTCCAGTATGTTTCGCTGTTCCATCCGAGTGCTGACGCCGGCTTCGATTCCGACGAGTATGTCTCGCTCGCGGATGCTCTTGGCGGCGTCAAGGCTACCATCACGGTGACAGACGGCGACGGAGATACGGCGTCTGCGTCCGCCAACATTTCGGGCGATATCCGGTTCGAGGACGATGGCCCGTCTGTCGTTGCAACGGTCAAGTTCGGATTCGGCGTCACTGCTGACGAGTCGCCGGGCAACCAGAATGATGACGTTACCGGGCCGTTAGCGGTATTCGCGAATGTCCTGAATGTCGGACACGATCCCGATAATGGCGGAGCGCCTCTGGCGTTCGCGACCGACAATACGCCAGCGCTGGCTGTGCTGTCCTATTTCGGAGTGGACGGACCGGCGCCATTGGATGCGACGGTCTATTCACTCACGCTGAATGGCGGTGACGGCGTTGCGTCCGGTCTCAAGATCACCGACGGGACCGCGATCAGCCTTTATAAAGAGACTGTTGACGGTCACGATCTGATCGTCGGCCGGGTTGACGGCAACGGGACATTCGGCGGCGAGGCGGCCTTCGCCGTTTCGATTGATCCTGCCACTGGCAAGGTCTCTGTCGTTGAGTACCTTTCGCTGCAGCACAATCTGAATGGTGCAAGCCCGAACGATCAGATCGCTATCGCCGCTGACAAGATCCTCGCAACAGTCACGATTACTGACGGTGATGGCGATACCGCGTCCGCATCGGCGGATATTTCCGGCAAGATCGCTTTCAAGGACGACGGACCAAAAGTGATCGGAACGGCGCACGTCACGGCGACCGTGGATGAAGATGGCCTGCATGCGCCGGGCTTGTCCGATTCCAATCTCGACGGCAGTCCGCTTCGTCCAGGTGAGACCGATGGATCGGAAAGCGCGACGGCAGTCGGTGATTCCGGCGCACTCAATTCGCTGGTCAATTTTGGCGTTGATGGCTTTGGGAGCTTTGGACTCAAGACTCAAACCGCGACGGATTCGGGTTTTGATTCGAAAGGCCAGAGCGTTTTCATCGTCTCGAACGGTTCGGTATTGACCGGTTTTGTCGATTCCGATTCCAGCGGCGGCTTCAATCCTGGTGACCGGGAAGTCTTCACTCTCACGGTGGGCGCGGACGGTTCGTACGTTTTCACGCTGAAGGACCAGATTGATCATCCGACGCTGAACGGCGCCGACGGCGACAACAGTGAAAATTTCTTGTCCGGTAATGGAATCGATTTGTCCTCGTTTGTTGTCGCGACGGATGGCGACAACGATCCCGTCACATTGACTGCAGGCACTTTTACGATTCAGGTTCTTGACGACATTCCGGTCGTTACGGCGAATCCCGCAGAAATGGTGCCGGAAACGACATCCTACACGCTCGATGGCGTCTCAGGTGGCCACGACCGGTATAAGGTTCTGAACGGCGCCGGGGACAAGGATATTCTGCTCAGCGCGCGCACCGGGAATGTTATCGACGAGGTCAATACTGCCAACGATATTGGTGTCGGCCAGGGCCAGAACATCAACGGTAAGGACCAGAATAGCGCCGAAGAGTATCTGCGTATCGACTTCGTGCATCATGGCGTCGCGACAGGTAACAACACCAGCACGACATATACGGCGACCGATCATTATTCGGTAAATGCACTGACATTTACGATTCCGCAGGTGCAAGGCCCGCCGTCGGCAACTGCATCGCTGTTCCTTCAACTCTCCAGTGTGCCTGCCGCGGAGGATAATGATTCCGCTACCGCGAACCTGGATGACAATGCCTTTGTCGCGATTTCGGGGGTGACGGTTGACGGCAACCCTGCGGTGTTAACGTCTGTTTACGCAGCAGACGGCACCACGCTGATCGGCTATTTGCTCCAGGACGTGCATGCCGATGACGTCATTGAGGTGACTGGCGCGGCCGTCTTTAGCCGGCTGATTATTGCCAACTATGATGGCGTGACGATCAACACAGGCGGCGCCAATACCGAAGTGGTAGATGGCGCGTCGTCATTCTCGATTCTGATCGCCGAGAGCGAGAGTCTTGTTCTTAAGCCGTTCGAGGTACGTCATGACGAAACCACCAGCCCAGTGCTGGTGAACGATACGCCAGATCCGAACGATGCGGACGATACCGCGGCGGCATTGCCTCAGGTCTTGGCCGACCGAATTGGCATTAGCGGGCTGAATCTGTCCGAAATCGGCCATGCTGTCGGTCCGGCGTCGTTGGCGTCGCTGTTTACTTTCTCGGTTGGTGCCGATGAACCGGGCGCGATCACTTATCAACTCTCGACAGCGACGGCCAATGGCACGTTCAACGGCGTTAACAGTGGCCTGACGACAACGATCGGCGGCCTGCCGATTATGCTTTATTCCGATCCGACAAACCCGCAGATCCTGTGGGGTGTGACCGGTGCTGATTTCGCCAGCGGCACGAAGGTGTTCGCCGCCTATGCTGACCCCACCGGACAGCTCTGGCTCGTTCAGTTCCAGGCTATCGCGCATGACGTGGATGGGAACACGGCGGCTGCGTATGACGACATCGCGTTTGTCGCCACCGATTTGATTCACGTCACCGCAAATCTTACGGACGCCGATGGCGACACCGTTGCGGCCGTTTCACCGACACCGATCAAGCTCAGCTTCCAGGATGACGGTCCTCTTGCGGTCAATGATATTGATTTCGTCAATGGTGCAGACCTCACCGCGACGGGTAATGTCATTACGGGCGTCAATATTGCTATCGCTCAGGACGCCAACAACACCGACGGCGTAGTCGACAAGGTCGGAACCGACGGCGCGAAGATCACGCAAGTGCAGGGTTCTGCCGGCACCGACGTGACGACCGATGTGAACCATGACTTCGTTATCAACGGTCAGTACGGCACGCTGACCCTGAATGAAAATGGTGACTACACTTATGTGCGGTTCAACGGTTCGCCGGTCGTTGCGAATGACGTGTTCACATACCGGTTAACCGATGGTGATGGGGATTATTCCAGCGCGACGCTTACGGTCAGTATTAGTGACCATGGCGTATCGATTTCCGGCATCGGGAATACGGGCGGTGACAAGGTCGTCGATGAAGACGATCTGTCTGGAAGCCGCGGATCAGGCGAATCGGATGGTACGAGCCCCAACGCAGCAGCTTTGACGCAGAACGGCACGTTTGGTTTCTCTGCGCCGGACGGTGTCGACGATCTGAGCATTGGCGGAACGCTGGTCGTTCACGATGGTGTTGTTCAGAATCTCAACGCGCCGATCGTCACGACATATGGTGTCGTTACAATCACGGCCGTTGATCTTATCGGAGGAACGGTCAGCTATTCATACCAGTTGGTAGATAACACGACCGCGCATGGGCCGGGTAACAACGGCGAAAACGCGGTGTTTGATAGCATCCCGGTTCAGGTAACTGACGTCGACGGAGATGCTGCGAATTCAAGCCTCATTATCAGGGTTATCGACGACATCCCTGTTGCGGCGGATGACGCGAACAGCGTGACGGAAGGACTTGGCCATCAGGCGTCGGGCAACGTGTTCGGGGCTGTTGGGGCGAGTGCGAACGAT